>Ga0114964_10000655_pt1 | contig 26548 bp, 34 predicted proteins | sample C_131016_MF_Meta_FD_92638 | JGI IMG/M metagenome (GOLD analysis project Ga0114964, IMG submission 92638) | Freshwater microbial communities from Lake Croche, Canada to study carbon cycling - C_131016_MF_MetaG | ecosystem: Environmental > Aquatic > Freshwater > Lake | place: Lake Croche, Canada...
AATCTCGAGTTCAGCGATTTGTGCCTGCATGTCTTCGATGTTGAGCACTTTTTCAATGCTCTGTAGCGTGGCATCAATTGCCGCTACGTCTACCGAAAAATCACCTGTGGCCACGAGAGCCAAGGTTACCCTGCTATGTCCTCGGCACTTGCAGCAGACACGATGACCGGTCGCAGCCGTCCCATGAGGTAACCGAAAGGCAGCGGTGCAAGTGCCTGCACTTCAACGCGCACCCGTCCCTTATCAACGCGCACTGAACGAACCGTCAAGTTGGTAAATCGTGATCGCACGTCACTCGCAGCCAGATAGTTTGCGACATACCTTCGAGCCAGATTTTGATCAAGTGGCACTACGTGAGTCACACCGTGGCGATAAATTGCTGGCGCATCGACTGCTTGCGCGGCTGCGAGTGCACAACCATCCGCGACGCTGTCGAGCGTATGCCGCGCAACCCAGACCGATGAAATATTGACTGCCAAAGTGACAACCATCAAAGCAGCAATCGACAGGCCAAGGCCCAGCACCATGACTGAACCTCGGTCATCTCGAAGCGACTTGCTCCACGTCATGAGTTGCCACCATTGATTATGACTGACTGAGAACCAGTAACTAGTACGTGCCGGTTCAACCAATGGCCAAGAACGGGCACGGTGAAGTCGCGATTAATAGTTACGGTGACTACTCCGCCGCGCATGAAACAAGGCTTTTGGGAACAGCTGATTGTGCTTTCCACTTGACTCGATTGGATGCCGGAATCACTCAGCACAGTCGCGATTACTGCACGCGCATGCAAGTACGCGAGCTGGTTAGTTGGAGCTACGACAAAAGCACGAGCGCCGGCACGAGCCGCAGATTCCTGAGCCAGGTTGGTTTTGACAACACTAGAGACTGCCCCGGCGATGAACGTCAGAGGAATGAGTAGGGCAACGACTACTGCCATGAACTCGAGGGAGACATTGCCGGCTTCATTCTTAAGCATGCTCATAGTGCGCCTTCATCAATTGCTCGCGCTGTGACGGTGAATGTGACATCGCGATTTAGCCAAGTCACATGCCTTCGAGTAACAGCAATACACACGACGTAGTGCATCGCACCCCTGCGTTCATCGCGAAAGACCACACTGCTTCTGGCCGCCATGTGGCGCCCTTGCAAAATTGTCATGGCCTGCGTCCGCCCCTGCGAGGCAGTGCCATCAAGGGTGCTCGCAACTCGGACACCGCTCTGCGCTGCCATCATCAAGGTCGCTCGGTCAGCAAGCACGGAGCCAACCTGGATGACCACCATAAACATAATGACGACCAGAGGCGCCACGAGTACAAATCCTGTGACAGCAGATCCGTCTTCATTTTTAAGGTTGAGAAACCGAGCGCAACGCATTGCTCAGCACCGATTTCAGTTGACCGTCCGCGACCGACCAGATTGCGACGACCAGACCTGCGGTCATCACGGTCACAAGTACCCAGCCAGGCACATCACCGCGTTCCTCATTGAACGCAGCAACTACCCGAGAGTAAGTAGCGATACCTAATGTCGTGAGCTTCTTCATGTCATTCTCCTTATATATTTCTGTTGTGTATTTGCGAGTTGTGCACTACATCATCTGCAGTGCCACAAGCCCTGGATAAAGTGCGACGACGACAATCATCGGCAAGATGAAGAACACGACCGGCAACATCATGGCGGTCTCCTTTTTACTTGCCAGTTCGACAAGATGACGCTGCGACTGAGCCCGCGCGTCATCGGCTTGAGCACGGAGAACCAGTGCGAGCGGAGTGCCGCGCTCGAGAGCCACATTGAGAGACCTCAGAGAGCGAGTGAGGACTTCGCTATTGACTCTCACCTGAACTGCCTCAAGTGCCTCGCCAAGAGTGACTCCGGTGGCGACGGCCGACACTAACTGAGCGAGTTCATCCGCAAGGTCACCGCTACACATCAGACTTATTCTCTTCAACGCAGGCAAGATAGCTTGGCCAGCAGCCAAAGCAAATGCCAGCAAATCCAAAATGGTCGGAAGTTGATGTTCGATTCGAGTAACCCGTTTCGTAGCGCTGCTTGCTAGCGACCACTTGGCGTACCAACCGCCCATGACGGGTGCGGCGGCAAGTAGTACGACACCCATGATTGGCGAAACACCACCACGCGAAGTCGTGCGCAAGAGAATCCAGATGCACGTGGCAGCAGTGGCTAATCCAGCAAAGCGAATTTGCTGCTGCCGGAAGGCACGGAGAGATTGCTCGCGAGCGGCCTGAGCTAGCAACTTGGAAATCTCTAAGTCATTTCCCCACAGGCTTTGCGGCCTCTGCATGAAGATTCTGTTGACGATACGAGCAGCAGCACGTTGCCATGAGAAACGCGAATCAAGGGTGCCTGGGACGTATGGAGCAATCTGCACCCACATGGGCGGCGCGGTGCGCTGTAATGCGAGGCCACACAAAATGAGCCCCACACCGACCATGAGACCGAATGCCATTCCTAGGTTCATGGCACTAACCTCGAGGGTTTTGGCAGACGACCTAGTCGCATCATGCTGAAGTACGCAACCACCGAAACCAGCGCACAGAAGGTGAGCATTCGCATGCCACCGGGTGACATGTAGACGGCCGCAGTACCCTCGCGAGTCGATAAGACCAACGCAGTGAGCCATGGTGCAGCGACAGCAAGCTTGGCGCCATTGACGGTCCAACTTTGACGAGCCGTAATCTCACGGCGCACACGCGCATCCTCGCGCAAAACTTCAGAGAGTGACCGCAGCACGAGGCCAAGATCGGCTCCACCGACCTCGTAAGCCATCTGGAGTGCCGCACAGATTTTGTCCATTGATGCATCAGCGAACTCTTCGCGAAGGAGCAGCAGAGCCTCATTGAAATTACCGGAGCGTTGATAGACAATGGCGCACTTTGCAAACGCAGGTCGCACAATCTGAGGACCAGTAGTCGAAATTTCGGCCACAGCCTGTGGGAGGGAAAGCCCTGCGCGAATCGCTGAGGCCAAATTGTCCACGACGTCTGGCCACACATCTTGATCGATTCTCCGATCAAGTCTGAGTGAAGGCAGTTGCGGCAAAGCAATACGAACCGGCTCAGATGAATACGCCGCGACGATGAGCAAGATGCCTACTGCCGCTACTAGACCAAGAACTACGCCCATGAGGAGTTCCCCAACAATGCTGCTACATCGATACCGTGAGCACTAAATACCTCTGGCCGAGCAGGGAAAACACCCGTTGCCATGAGTTGACCCGCGCTCAAGGTAAAGACCTCGCCCATCTCGATGGTGTTGCCTTCGCAGCGACCGGTCACTGAAGCGATGCTTTGCACTTGCCGATGACCATTGCGTTGAAGTGCAATGTGAACGACGATGTCCACGACGGTTGCGACAGTCGGAACAACAAATTCAGCAGAGACATTGTTGCCGGCGAGCATCGGAAGCAGACACATTTTTGCTAGGGCAGCACGAGCACTGTTGGCGTGTAGCGAGCACATGCTCGGCATCCCGGAATTCATGGCAATCAACAGGTCAAGGCATTCTTCCTGACGCACTTCACCAACAACCAGCCGTGAAGGTCGCATGCGAAGTGCTTCCTTGATGAGTCGGCGCAAAGTGATTTCGCCAGCACCATCCAGACTCGATTGCCGTGCCTGCATCGCGATCCAATCAGGGCTTCGCAGTTTCAGTTCGAAGACTTCTTCGCAAGTGATGATGCGTTCGTATGCCGGCGCACTGTTCAGAAGTGCGTTCATCAAAGTGGTCTTGCCGGCTTGAGTCGCACCTGCAACCACGATGTTGAGACCTGCAGAAACACACGCCTGCAAAAACGCTGCCCCTTGTTGAGTAATCGTGTGTCTCTGGATGAGTGACTCAAGCGAGTGAGTGTGCTTGGAGAATTTGCGGATGTTGACGGCCCAATGCGTGCCTGTGACATCCGGGATCGCCACATGCAGGCGTGAACCATCTGGGAGTGTGGCATCCACGAATGGGTTGGAAATGTCCAGACGTCGCCCCGTGCTTGCCAGCATGCGTTCAATTATCGAACGAATGTCCTGAGCGGTCATGACTACCGGCGTGAGCTCGCTCTTTCCAGCTCGCGCAACAAAGATTCGGCCTGGTTCATTGATCCAGATTTCTTCTACCGAGTCGTCCTCGAAGAACTGCTGCAAGGCTCCGAAGCCAGCAACATGATCAACTAGATGCGAAACCTGAGAGGCATCTTCGCCATCCAAGACATCTTCAACCAGGTGCAAAACCTGCTGATTATCTTGTTGCGGATCGAGACCGCCAGCTCTAATGCGTGCACGTATTTCATCTACTACTTCGGCCATTGCCCCAGACATACTCGCCTCCTGCAACCCAACTTGGCGAAAACCAAGTGTGGCTACGTTAAGCAGGTACTGAGGAGATGGACATAGCGAGCTGGTCAGTTGTGGATAACTAGCCCAATGAGGTCGATGTGGTCAATTGCGCCTCTGCGGGCACAACTACTCAAAAAGATTTATGGCTTTGCGCCAAATGCGTTTGCTAGAGCGCCGGCAGCTGCAGAAAGTTCCGATGGAATCATCCATACCTTGCTCGCCGTGCCATTGGCAATGACAGGCAGTTGCTGCAGGTACTGATATGCCAGAGCCTGGTCCGAGATATTGGCGGCCTGAAGAGCATCAAACACTTTTTGAATGGCTTTAGCTTCACCTTCAGCACGAAGTACGGCCGCTTGCGCTTCACCTTCAGCGCGCAGAATGTCAGATTGCTTTGCACCCTCGGCGGTCAGAATCTGGCTTTGCTTTTCACCTTCGGCGGTGAGGATTGCGGCGCGCTTGTCACGATCAGCACGCATCTGCTTTTCCATTGACTCTTGAACGCTTGGAGGTGGCTCGATTGCCTTAATTTCTACGCGGTTCACTCGAACGCCCCATTTGCCAGTCGCATCATCAAGCACGCCACGAAGTGTCGCATTAATCTGATCGCGCGACGTCAGAGCAGCCTCAAGATCAAGTCCACCAACGGCATTACGAAGCGTCGTGATAACCAACTGCTCGATACCCATGATGTAGTTCTGGATTTCGTAAGTCGAATCCTTGGCATTCGTCACCTGAAAATAGACAACTGTGTCGATGTTCACCACAAGGTTGTCTTCAGTAATCACTGGTTGAGGCGGGAATGACACCACTTGCTCGCGCAGGTCAACGAGTGGGCGGAGGTACTCAATGCCAGGAACTAGGAAGTTCAAGCCTGGGCCGAGTGTGCGGTGATACTTACCTAGACGCTCCACGACGCCAGAGTTGGCTTGAGGAATGATGCGCACAGTGCGCCACACAATGAGTGCAACAAGGAGCAAGACAATCGGAAAAATTGCGTAAGACATTTAGTTAAGGTTCCTCTTCACTGTTTAACCACGATGGCAGTCGCGCCATCGATTGAGTGGACGATGACATTTTCGTCTGGATTAATTGGTCCTGATTGACTTCTAGCCGTCCAAAGTTCCCCATTCAAACGGATGGAGCCTTCATGAGCTGTGACAGTTTCCAGCACTACAGCTTGCTGACCTACCAGCTTGTCCATTCCGGTCGTTGCCTCGGATTTGTAAAGCCGCTTCAACACGGCCGGCCGCAAAAGTAGAAGCGAGAGAGCCGAAACAACAATCAGCACAATTCCCTGCACGGCAACTGAGCTAGTACTTCCTGCCACGAGAGCAGCTGCCAGGGCACCCAAACTGAATGAGGCGAAAACCAGATGCAGAGTGAGAATTTCAGCTAGTAGAAGGACGGCGGAGATAACTAGCCAGGCGGTCATCTGAGCGGGTCTCCTGTCATATGTGCACTCTATTGCAACTGTCAGACAAAATGTCATGAACGGCCATAACGGAATTTCGACTAGCGCAATGTTTGATCGCCCGACCGGCTTTGATACAACACAGATTTAGTGGACTGACTCTTCCACAGACTCATTGCCTGATGCCCGTGCAACGAGCGCGATGATGATCACGGTAAGGACAATGCTGACTGGACCTGTTCCAAAGGCAAGCCCACCTCGTTCTTTCGAGACACCCATCCAATCGGCAAATGAAGCTCCGAATGGTCGCGTAATGATGTACGCCATCCAGAAAGCCAGGACTTCGTTCATGTTGAAGAACTTGTAAGCAAGGACCGGGATGGCAAACGCCACGGCAAACAAAACGCCAGATGTAAAGAAACCTAAGTTCAACGACATGGCGGTTAAGTCGCCAGCAGCAGTGCCGAGTGCGAATGTCGCCATGACAGTCGCCCAGTAAAAGAGTTCACGCCGCGGAGTCACAATCGTGTGAATCGAGAGCGAACCTTCAGCGCGGTACCACCACGCCAAACAGACACCAACCGCAACGACGAACACCGGTGTGGAGATCGAGTAAGGAACTCCGAGGGCCACGTGGAACGCGTCAGCGACCATAGTGCCAAAAACGCTCACCATAACCACGGCAAACCAATAGGTCTTTGGCTCATAGGTTGGTGCTTTAAATTGCTTCCACAAAGCGAAAGTCAAAATGACGCCCGCGGTTAAGACCGAATAAATCGGATTAAAACGCTTATCAAAGTAATCGGCCGCTGTTTCACCCATGCCAGTGGAAAGGATCTTGATAACCCAAAAGCCCACCGTGATGAGCGGCACCTTGACGCCAAGCGAAGTTACTCCGCCTTGTGCCGAGACAACATTGCCCCACGAACGCGTGCTTGAATCTTGCTTACTCACCGGCGTCACCGAACTTCTCCGGAGTGATCTGATCAATCTTCGAGATGGACAGGTACGACACTAGGCCGACAATCAGGACCGCAAATACGCCATTCACCAGGTACTTCGCAATGCCGAGCCCGGGGAATGCGCCATCTTCGACGACATGAACCGGCTGGGTGAGCAAGTCACCCAGCGAGGCGCCGAGCGGACGCGTCAAAACGTAGACCGCCCAGAAAATCAGCACTGAATTAAGACCAAACTTGTAAGCAATTGTGAGCGCCGCAATGAGGCCGCCAAAAAGAAGTAGTCCGTTGGTGTAACCGACGGCGTATTTTTCGTTGACCAAGTCACCGGCCGCTGTACCAAGTGCAAATGTGAAGAGAATGGTTAACCAATAGAACGCTTCTCTCCGAGTTGTGCGAATGCTGTGGATCGAGAGCGTGCCTTCTGAGCGATGCCACGCAAAGAAAGTAATCGCCAAACAGATTGAAAAGACGATAGTTGTCGTCTGAAGCGCAACACCAAAGTTGTCCGTCAAGTTATCCGTGATGAGCGTTCCAGCAACACTGATCAGAATCACGACCAGCCAATAAATTCCGGCCACATACTTCTGGGACCTGAATTGCGCGATGAGTGCAGCAGCAGTCAGTCCAGTGATAACGAGCGATGTGTTGGTCAAACCGAGGTTCAAATTTGAGTTCAAATAGTCGGCGAATGTCTCACCAACTGTGGTGGCCAGCACCTTGATAATCCAGAAAAATGCGGTGACAGCAGGAACCTTGATGTGAAGATCAGTGAGTAACGCGCCACGGTTTGAACTAGTTGAAGAAGGCATGTTTCCAATCTAGTGTCGCCGGCCAGAGTGTCGCTTGCCCAGAGCATGAATCCGCTCGTTACTTACAGAATCTTTACACGCGAACCACTTATTACTTGTCGGGCAGGCCACCTGCACGATTGCTCAACCAACTACGGATACCGGCAATGATCGAACCGACGATGAAGAAAGTGGCGATGGCATAGGCTCCAGACTTCACGGCTGGAATCGTGGCGGCATAAAAGCCGGTCAGCGTCAGACCAACTCCCCAAGCAATCGCTCCGGTGAAGTTCGCTGAAAGAAACTTGTAATAATTCATCCGAGCTATGCCGGCAATCGCTGGAATGAAGACTCTAGCCAGCGGAACAAAGCGCGCAACCACTACCGCCCACCAGCCCAAATCTGCGTAAAAGTTCTCTGACCGGTCTATCGCTCTGCGCAACTTGGGACCGCTGCGACGATCAAGGTAAGGCCGTCCGTAATGCCTACCTAAAACGAAGCCGATCTGATCGCCAAGAAATGCAGCCAGACCCACTCCCCCTGCCAGCAAAGCAACATTGAGCGAATGACTCCGAGCCGCCAAAAGTCCGGCAGCAAATATAAGTGAGTCGCCTGTGACAAAAGGAATGAAAGCGCCGATGAAGAGTCCAGTTCCGGCAAACACCAAACTCCAGACAATGACGTAGAACACGAATGGCCCAAAATCGGCCAGCCACTTGCTCACCTGCCCATCGAGAGCAGCCGCGAGCAGAAGGGAATCCATGTGACCACCCTACTTTCCGCTATCGGGCAAGATAGAGGCATGACCACACAACTCAGTGCCAGCATTCACTTCGATGCGCGACCAGCGAAGGTGCTTGCGATGTTGTGCGACGAAAGTTACCTCGAAGCCAAGGCTGCTGATTCCGAAGAATCTTCCTTCGATGTGAAGCGTGATGGCAATCAAGTCAGTGTGACGCTCACGCGTGTCTGGCCCCTAGAATTGCCTGAACCTGCTGGACGACTTCTGGGGAAGAAACTGACGGTTACCGAAGTCCAGCACTGGGATACTTCACACCCTGATCTCGCAAGAGCCGTGTTCGACATCTCGTTCGGTAGTGCACCCATTCGCGTGAAAGGCACACTTCAACTCGCCACAACTGTTGGCGGCTGCAACTTGCTACTCGATGGCGAAGCTACGGTCTCCGTGCCCATTTTTGGGAAAAGTGCTGAGTCGATGATTGTGACGGAATTGGGCAACGTCCTAGAACGCGAACGAGCTATCGGTCAAAGATGGTTGAAGTCATAAGCGTCGAGTGGCTGTCTTCTGTTGAAGGTCAGACCATCATCGACGAGGCGAGTGGTTTTGGCGACCCACTTACAGCGAGTACCCGACTGCGCAAGAAGTACGCATCGATTGATGCAAGCCGAATAACGCAAGCAGTCAGCCAGGCTGCACTCCGCAAGAAACTCCAAAACCGATGGGGCATTACAGGTGCAGATTTTTTGCTCACTGAAGACGGTCTTGAACAAGCGAGTCGTCCACTGGTGGCGCAGTATCGAGCGCGGTGGATCCAGCAGCGCTTTGGCACGCATGCTCATGTCCTGGACATGACCTGTGGCCTAGGGTTTGATGCTTTGGCTATGGCTCAAGCGGGACTAAAAGTGACCTGCGTTGAGCGCGATGAGAACATTGCAGCCTTGGCTGCCTTCAATTTACGCAACAGCTCAGCCCAGGTGGTGCATGCCGACGCCACGGATTTCCTTGTCGAGGCAGACGTCGATGTGGTGTTTGTAGATCCAGCCCGTCGAGATCCTCAAGCAGCCCGCAAGGCAGATGGCAGTTCCTATCGAATCTTCAACCCGGATGATTGGTCGCCATCATGGAGTTTTATCCAAACTCTCAGCCAGCGCCTGCCCGTTGTCGCAAAAGTTGCGCCAGGCATTGGCGATGAATCACTTGGCACATGGGATTGCCGATGGATTAGCGCCGATGGTGATTTGGTTGAAGCCACTGCAAGTTCAGGCGGCACGGCATTGCGCGGGGCTACGCTTTTGAGTTCATCAGCATCAGAGCCACTTTCTGTTGCAGGTGGCAACAACACCTCGCCGAGTCCTCTAGGGCAGTGGCTCGTCATCCCAGATGCTGCTTTAGTTCGGGCGAGCGCGCTGGACTATTTGGCTGACCGCATCAATGGCGGGTTAGTCAACGAGCACATTGCCTGGCTGACAAGTGCAGATGAGTTGTCGGTGCGGTCGCTCATCGGACTCGACCCCGCTCCTGCGATGGTCTTGCACGTTGAGGCCGTGCTTCCAGTGAGTGAGAAGCTCATCACACAAGAAGTTGCTCGCCACGAAGCAAGCGGCCTCACCGTGATGACCCGCGGAGTGAACATCAACGTTGACGCTCTTCGGAAGAAGGTTTTCAAGAACAAGACTCCTGGCGCGCCAGAGCTAGTTCTTGCGATTTATCGCGAGGATCCGAATAACGTCGCTTTGTTGTGTCGACGGATTATCGCCTAACAATCAGCATCAATAAGTTAGGGCGCCACAACCTGAGTAACAAGCATGGACGAATCTGCACTGAAAGAAAGTTTAGACTCGTCACGACCCCGCCTCACAAGTTCGCTACCAAGTGCTGCAACCATCGCGCCGTTGTCAGTGCATAAGCCAGGTCGAGGAATACGTAAAGAGATTCCGTGCTCATCACATCGTTGCTGTGCAACAACACGAAGGCGGCTATTGGCCGCTACCCCACCGCCAATCACCAGAGTGCCAACATCATTACTGAGGCAAGCGTCAATTGCTTTACGCGTGAGGACATCCACCACCGCCTCCTGAAATGAAGCCGCTACATCATTGACCATGACTGCATTGCCCTCGCGCTGCTCATGTTCCACCCATCTGGCGACAGCAGTCTTAAGGCCAGAGAACGAGACATCAAAGCGATGGTTTGCGAAATCTTTGGGGTTGCTCAGGCCACGCGGGAAAGCAATTGCTTCGGGGTTGCCCTCACGCGCAGCTGCATCAATGTATGGACCGCCAGGGAACGGAAGACCAAGCACGCGAGCAACCTTGTCGAATGCCTCACCGGCAGCATCGTCAATGGTTTGACCTAGCGCGATAACTTCGCGAGTGATGTCAGGCACCAACAGCAAAGATGAATGGCCGCCCGACACCAACATTGCGACGCTCGGTTCATCTAGTTGCCCATGCTCGAGTTGATCAACACAAACGTGAGCAGCCAAGTGATTCACACCATAAATTGGCTTGCCCAGAGCTAGTGCCAACGCCTTTGCGCTGGCAACTCCGACCAGTAAAGCACCTGCGAGTCCTGGACCAGAAGTTACGGCGATGGCATCAACGTCATCGAGTTTGATCCCTGCTTCTTTGCAGGCACGCTCAATTGTCGGCACCATAGCTTCAAGATGCGCGCGACTCGCTACTTCGGGAACTACTCCCCCGAAGCGCGCATGCTGATCAACGCTGGAGGCCACTGCGTCGGCCAACAAAGTTGTTCCACGGACGATACCCACGCCGGTTTCATCGCATGAGGTCTCAATGCCTAGGACTAATGGTTCAGTCATGACTCAACCGCTTCCGCATCACCAGCGCATGTACATCTACTGCGTAGTAGTCCTTGCGTCGATCAATTTCCTCAAAACCCAACGATAAGTACATGTTCTTTGCTGTCTCATTGTCGCTACGAACTTCGAGAAACAGTTGGTTTATGCCATGCTCTATTGCCCGCAATCGCATCCATTCATAAAGTTGCGACCCCAGACCTTGACCCTGGTGGCTGGCAGCAACGGCAATAGTGTTGATATCGCCCTCGGAACCTACATGGCGTAGCGAACAATATCCCGCGACTTTGTCATCTAGGCACAACACAGCAACATCGCGTGATTCACCAACTCCGGCAAGTTCTGCCCAGAAAAGTTCAGCACTCCACGGATCCACTGGAAACAAATCATTCTCTATGGCCACAACGGCTGGAATATCCCACCACAACATCGGCCGAATCACGTTCTCGGTCATAGGAGCACCGATTTCGGTTTGCCTGGCTCAACAGCATCAGGTGCACGAAGGTACAGCGGCGTTATCGGAACTAGTTGCGCCACACCAGAAATAAAAAGATCAGCCAACGCGCTTGCACGCAGACCAATCACCTGCCCACTGAGCACCTCTGGATAAAGGTCAGCACCTGGACCAACGAATGTTGCACCAGGGAATGCGGCTGCCAATTCGTGTGGCAAAGAAACTTGAGGCTCACCAACGCGCCCATGGTCGTACTGCGCCCAATACAACTCTTTACGCCGAGCATTAGTCACAACAATGCAAGGTTCACCAAAATCATGCGCCACTGCATCCAATGAGCAGATGCCATGAACCGGAATGCTGCGTGCAAAACCAAAAATCGTGGCACAAGCAATGCCCACACGCAGACCTGTGTATGGACCTGGCCCAACTCCAATGACAATGTCCGTGACATCAGCTGGTGACGCTTGCGCCTCGGCTAGGACGTCATGAATCATCTGAACGGTCAACTCACCATGCAAGTTGTGAGCATCGAGCTCCTTCTCGACGTGCCGACCTTCACTTGTGACATACGCAACCGAAATGCCGGCGGACGTGTCAATCGCCAAAACTTTCATGACACAACCTGCGCCAGATTCACATCGACCCATCGAGAACCATGCGCCTCGACATCAATCTGACGAACGCCACTGGCAGGATCGTCGGAGTCGAGTTGCTCATCATCACGATTGATACGTAGATGTAGCCAGTCATCTGTCACAAACTGCACAAATGGCAGGCCCCACTCCATCACGAGAACATGCGGACCGTACTGCTCGAAATCCAAGTCATCTATGTCTCCAGCACCCGAGAGTCGATAGGCATCCACGTGTACAAGAGCAGGACCATCAACAAGGGACTTGTGTACTCGAGCAACCACGAAAGTCGGACTAGTCACAGCGCCCGATACGCCAAGCCCTTCGGCTAGCCCCTGAGTAAATGTTGTCTTGCCCGCGCCGAGTGGACCATCGAGCACCAGGACGTCGCCAGCACGCAAAACGGAAGCAATCCGAGTGCCAAGTACACGCATGGACTCGGCGTCAACAGCTGTCGTCTGCATCCACATCACCACGGAGCGTTGATGTATTGACGCGCAACTCTTGGCCCGAGCCGCGTCATGATTTCATAGCTGATGGTGTCGGCAGCAGTCGCCCAATCTTCAACACTTGGCTCGCCACGCTTCGGGTCACCGAAGAGCACGACCTCATCGCCAGCCACAACATCTAGCTCGCCAATGTCCACGACAAACTGGTCCATGCACACGCGACCGGCAATCTGTAGCGTCTGACCGCCTATCAAGACAGGTCCACGGTTGGACGCTTGACGTGGAATACCATCGGCGTAACCCGCTGGAATCAAAGCAAGACGTGTCGCGCTCTTCGTCTGGTAGGTGTGGGAGTACGAGACCCCCTCGCCCGCTGCAACATTCTTGATCAGCGCAATTGGCGCCTTCAAAGTCATCACGGGCGTAAGTTCAACGTCGTGTCCGATGCCATAGACAGCGAGACCAGGACGAATCACGTTGAAGTAGGTAGCAGGAAGATTCAGGGCAGCCGCCGAGTTAGACAGATTCACAATCTCAGGTTCAAAACCTGCGCTGCGCACGATGGCTAAGGCTTGAGTGAAACGGTCGAGTTGTAAGTCGATTGATCGATGTAGCGGTTCATCTGCAAAGGCTAAGTGAGACATCAAGCCGACGAACTCAATGTGCCCTGCACGCTGAGCCGAGGCAATCTCAGTCAACACTGCAGATAAGTCCTCGAGGGTGACACCATTACGACCCAAGCCAGTATCAACCTTGATGTGCACGCGGGCCGTCTTGCCGACCGATTCTGCAGCGGCAGCGATAGCAATGACTGATGAAACGCTATTCACAGCAAGGTCAACATCACTGCTGACACATTCCGCCAGCTGATCATCAATCGTGTAGAGCCAAGCCAAAATTCTCGCAGCAACACCAGCAGCACGAAGAGCAATTGCCTCCTGCAACAGCGCTACACCAAGCCATGTTGCACCTCCAGCAACAGCCGCCTGAGCAGATGGAACCAGCCCATGCCCGTACCCATCTGCCTTCACTATGGCCATAACTTCTGGACCATTAACATGCGCCTTAATGCGTTCGACGTTGCGCGCCAATGCGCCAAGGTCGATTACAGTCGTCGCGTGTTCTTGAGTCACCGCTCTATTGTGTCGCATCGACTAGTTCTGAATGCACTTCGACTAGCGCTTGCACCAATGTTGTTGCGGTGCAGCCGTTGCCTGCTCGGCGACCAGCCAGGCCATGCAGAGCAACCGCACATGCAATTGCTTCAAGAGCCAGTTTCTGAGCAAAGGCTGGAGATTGCCGGACACCTGTATGGGCCAACGTGCCGGCGATAAGACCAGCCAGCACATCACCTGATCCGGCAGTAGCTAGTGCAACTGTCCCATACTGATCAATTGCATACGACCCGCTGGGACTCGCGATGACGGTGCCAGCTCCTTTAAGCAGGACATATGAGTTGAATGCTTGCGCAATGGTTCTGGCCCGTGCAAGTCGATCTGACTCATCAAAACCCAAGCGCTTTGCTTCACCCTCATGCGGAGTGAGTACGGTGATTGCACCTCGCACATGACGCTGATCCAACGCAGTCTGAATAGGGGTTTCTTTAAGGAAGGTGAGTGCGTGTGCATCAATCACGACTGGCAAGTCAGTAGCCAGGTACTCGGCCAGCTTGTCTGATGTTCCAGACTCCCCACACCCAACCAAAATCGAATCCGCACGAGACAAGTCATCGCTAGGCACGACATCGGGATAAGTTGAGACAACAACCGACGATTGCTCTCCCGCAAACTGAACTAGACCAACCCCGCTTGCACGAGCACCGCCAGCAGCGAGCACTCCAGCACCTGGATACTTGCTCGAGCCTGCATTGATGAATGCCACTCCACGCGAGTACTTGTGACTCAAAATTGGCGCGGGACTGTAGCAAAGTTCAAGGTCGGAATAGTCAACAACAAACCCATCCGCCGCAGGATAACTGAAATCAAGTGGCACAAGTTCTAGGACACCACTGAGCGCTTTACCTTGACCAGTCAAAAGACCAGGCTTGAGCGTGCCGATTGTCAGGGTGATCTGAGCCTTAAAAGCTCCATCTGCAATACAGCCAGTATCCGCATGAATACCGCTAGGAGCATCAACCGCCACTGCAGTTCCAAGTTCCTGAGTCTTAGCGATCGCATGTTTAATGTCATCGGAGAGTACATCTCGAAAACCAACTCCAAAGATGCCATCAAGAACGACATCCGGCGCAAATGCCTCAGCATCATTTAATTCGATATACCTGCCACCGGCTGCGGTGAACTTTGCAGCCGCAAACTCATGGAAACGCTCGTTCGTGCAGACTGCACGAACGTCAACACCTCGCTTAGACAGCAATGCTCCCGCCCACAGCGCATCTCCACCGTTGTTGCCAGGACCGACCAGAAGCAAAACTTTTGACCCCACAACGCGGCCCGTCGCAGAACGCAGGATCTCAACCACACGCACACTCACGCCAAACGCAGCTTGCGCCATGTGGCCTTCATCATGAATCTGATCAACAGTATGAATGAAACGCATTAAACCTGAGACTCGGCAATCACATAGGCAATCGCAACTGGTCCGTCATGGCTGATTGACACATGCCAATGTGTGACTCCAAGTGACTGAGCGACCTGCTCCACTGTTCCAGTGATGGTCAGAGTAGGTGCGCCACCATTGCTGACCTGGCAATCGTGAAACTCCATACCCGCCGGGGCGCGAAGCGCCTTTGCAACGGCTTCTTTGACTGCGAATCGACCAGCCAGGGAAACTAACGGCAACTGATGGCCCTGTGCACTCGTCTGTTCCTCGGCGGTGAATAGTCGATTGATGATGCCTGGAGTTCGGGCAACAACTGCCTCAAAACGGGCGATATCAACGACATCTACGCCGATTCCAATGATTGCCATACCTCAACTTTGCCGTGAAAATCTAGGTTCACCAAGTCAAATACTAAAAATGGTCAAGGTATCTCAAGGTCGCTGGGCTAAAATGCAGGAAACCTACTTCCCCAAGGTGTTTTGATGAAAATGCATGCGTGCAAGGCCCTAGTGCTAACTGCATCATTGACCGCCTGCACACTGTCCGCGTCGAATGCCTCTCCCATTAATCGGACCACACCTAAACCCCGCCCCACAATTGGCATTCGTAAAACGACTCAGCCGTCAACCGTCAAACCAACACCTGGTGGGAAACGCGATGTGCGGACGACTCCCACACCCTCCCCATCTCCAACTTCACCTTCACCTTCAGGGCCAACGCCGACAACGAGCCCAACACCCGCGCCTACCCCAACACCTACAGCCACTGCGGTACCGACGCCGGCACCTGCTCCGACGCCGATTCCACCAATCACGCAATACGCGTATGGCGCGATTAAGTACATGCGGGCAAACGTGGGCAAGACCTACGTTTTCGGTGGGACTGGACCAGATAGTTACGACTGTTCAGGCTTGATTCAAGCAGCATGGAAAGCAGTTGGCGTGTCCCTGCCGCGGACTTCTGGCCAGCAGTACGACGCGACCGTCCGCATCGCTTACGAAGATTTGCAGCCGGGAGATCTTGTCTTCTTTGGCAATCAAGGCTCTAGACACGTGGGCATGTACATAGGGAATGACCAAATGATTGATGCTGCCAACACCAGACGCGGCGTGACAGTCAGTGACCTGACACTGGCTTGGTATAAACAGAATCTGGGCGGGTACGGCCGTGTTCCTGCCACCGACGTTTAGATCGTGATCTAGCTAGCCGCGCTGACGACGAGCAACAATCAACTACTCGACGGTCACACTCTTGGCCAAGTTGCGCGGCTGGTCCACGTCAAAACCCTTAATGGTGGCAATTTCACAGGCAAAGATCTGCAAAGGTACCGTCGCAACAAGTGGCTGCAATAGCGCCGGGCACTTTGGCAAGCGAATGATGTGGTGGGCAAACTCATTGATGGACATGTCGCCTTCTTCAGCAAGCACAATGGTCTTTGCCCCACGAGCGCGCACTTCCTGAATGTTGGAAACAATCTTGTCGTGTAGTTCATCGTCTGCTGGCGGCACAACCACAAGAACTGGGAGGCCCTCGTCAATCAGTGCGATCGGACCATGCTTAAGTTCACCCGCAGCAAATCCTTCAGCATGCATGTAGGCGAGTTCCTTCAACTTGAGCGCGCCTTCAAGTGCCACCGGGAATCCAACGCTACGACCCAGGAACAGGATGGATGAAGCGCCACTGAGCTCTCGCGCAATGTCTCGCACGCCAAGAGTCGTATCAAGAACGAGGTCAATCTTGTTGGGCATCTCACTAAGTTCAAGGGTAATCTCACTAGCTGCTTGGCCGTAGCCAGTGCCTCGAGTTTGCGCGAGGTACATCGCGAATAAGTAGCACGCAACAACCTGCGTCAGGAATGCCTTCGTTGATGCAACAGCAATTTCAGGTCCAGCATGCGTGTAAATCACAGCATCGCTTTCACGAGGAATTGTTGAACCATTGGTGTTGCAAATAGACAAAACTTTGGCGCCTTGCTCGCGCGCATATCGCATCGCCATCAAGGTATCCATAGTCTCGCCCGACTGAGAGATTGCAATGACAAGAGTTGCTGAATCTAGAATCGGGTCGCGGTAACGGAACTCGCTGGCAAGTTCAACTTCGCATGGAACTCGAGTCCAATGCTCAATCGCATACTTAGCTATCAAACCTGAATGATAGGCAGTTCCACAGGCCGTAATGATGATCTTCTTTACTCCGCGGAGGTACTCGTCGCGCAAGCCAAGTCCATCCAGGGTGACTTTGCCGGACGCATCAATACGGCCAAGAAGTGTGTCCGCGACTGCTTTTGGCTGCTCAGCAATTTCTTTGAGCATGAAGAGGTCGAAACCGCCCTTTTCGGCAGCAGCAGAATCCCACGTCACCTCATACTCAGTGACATCCACTGGATTGCCGAAGAAGTCAGTAACCGTGATGGCATCCGGCGTTAGAGTCACCACTTGATCTTGACCAAGCTCGATTGCGTTACGGGTAAAAGCAATGAACGCGGAAACGTCTGAAGCCAAAAAGTTTTCGCCAACGCCACGACCAACTACAAGCGGCGAGTTACGGCGTGCCGCGACAACAACATCGGGACTCCCACCATGTGTAACCACCAGTGTGAATGCACCAGTGAGGCGCTGACACACTTTACGAAGGGCCTCTGCCAAATCCGGTGTGACCTTAATTTCATCCGCAAGCAAATGAGCGACGACTTCAGTATCTGTCTCGCTTTGCAGAGTGACCCCACCGGCGCGAAGTTCATCCCGCAATGATGCAAAGTTTTCAATGATTCCGTTATGGATAACCGCAATCGAACCATCTTCGCTGAGGTGTGGGTGTGCGTTGACATCATTCGGTGCGCCATGCGTGGCCCAACGCGTGTGCCCAATACCAGTTGATGACTTGCTGAGCGGGTCTGTTGCCAGCTGAAGTTCTAGATTTGAAAGCTTGCCGGCTTTCTTGCGGGATTCAATGGCGCCCTGGGCAACTACTGCAATGCCAGCTGAGTCATAGCCGCGGTATTCCAGGCGACGCAGCCCATCAATGACAACTTCTTGAGCTTGCCGCGAACCTACGTAGCCAACAATTCCACACATAGGTACGAGCCTATCCGTTTAGGACAACGAGCAATGAATGCGGACTACTTCAGCAAGTGCCTCTGCATGGCTTTGCGCTAATTGAGCCGTTGGTGCCTCAACCATCACTCGAATAAGCGGCTCGGTTCCACTCGGGCGCAAAAGGACCCGTCCGGAACTGCCAAGCTCAACCTCGGCCTGTGCCACTGCTTCAACTACTTGCGCATGATTCACGCCGACCTTATCTACGTTAGGCACGTTAATAAGTACCTGTGGCAGTCGAGTCATCACACCGGCAAGATCCTTCAATGATTTGCCCGATCGCTTCATCTCATTCATCACATGCAGAGCCGTCAGTACACCATCGCCCGTTGTAGCGAACTCTTGCAAGACCACATGTCCACTCTGCTCACCACCGAGAGTGAACCCGTTGTCGCGCATATGTTCCAGAACGTAGCGATCACCAACAGCAGTAGCAACGACGTCAATACCTTGCTCCTGCATTGCAATGTTGAAACCGAGGTTAGACATCACGGTTGCGACAACTGTATTGCCGACCAATGCATCATTAGCCTTACGGCCCACAGCCAGAATGGCCAAAATCTGATCTCCGTCAACCAGTTCGCCATCGGCGTCGACAGCCAGGCAACGGTCTGCATCACCATCGTGTGCAATGCCAAGATCTGCGCCATGTTCTCGAACGGCAGCGACGAGATCATCCATATGTGTCGAACCGCAGTTGTCGTTGATGTTGAGGCCATCGGGCTCGCAGTGGATTGCGATCACAGTCGCACCTGCACGGCGCAGAGCCTCAGGACCAATTAGCGAGGCCGAACCGTTCGCACCATCGATGACAACTCTGAGTCCCGCTAGGTTTTGATCAATCGATGTGGCCAGATGCGCAATGTACTTGTCAATCAAGTTGCTGTCTTGCTTGATGCGCCCAACTTGTGCTCCAGTAGGCAGCTCACCTGGCTGCGCTAAACGCGCTTCAATTGCGTCTTCGACATCGTCAGCGAGTTTGTGACCACCACGAGCAAAGAACTTGATTCCGTTGTCTGGCATTGGATTGTGGCTTGCTGAAATCATCACGCCAAAGTCGGCGCCCGTCAGATCGGTAATGAAAGCCACAGCAGGCGTCGGCACTACACCGATGTCAATAACTGTGACTCCAGCGCTTGCCAGACCGGCAGATAGTGCGGCCTGCAAGAATTCACCGCTGATTCGCGGATCACGCCCGACGACGGCAACCGAACGTTCGCTGGTGGCAAGGACATGCGCAGCAGCAACACCCAAAGATGTTGCTAACTGCGCAGTGAGAAGTCCATTGGCTAGACCGCGAACGCCATCAGTGCCGAAGAGGCGTGATGACATGGGACTAACGCTTGGAGTATTGAGGTGCCTTACGAGCCTTCTTCAGACCGTACTTCTTACGTTCCTTGATGCGCGCATCACGAGTAAGGAAGCCAGCCTTCTTAAGGTCTGGACGGTTACCTTCAACGTCGATTTCGTTCAATGCACGAGCGATACCTAGACGAAGCGCACCGGCCTGGCCTGAGGTTCCGCCGCCATCAATACGGGCAATCACGTCGTAAGCATCTTTGAAGTTAAGGATGGTGAATGGATCGCTCACCAACTGGCGGTGAACGGCATTCGGGAAGTAATCCTCAAGAGTACGACCGTTGATGGTCCACTTGCCGGTTCCTGGAACGATGCGGACACGGGCCACAGCTTCCTTACGACGGCCAGTTGCAGCACCAGGTGTGTCTGGAGCCTTACGTGGTTCGCGGACGGCAGCAGCAGGAGTCTCTGAGGTGTACTCAGTAAGTTCTTCTACTACTTCGGTTTCTTCGGTTACTTCTAAATCTGGTGTCTGTGTCATTTCGCCACTGATTCCTTTCATCAAACTTTGCTAATCGTGGCGCTTACTGCGCGACCTGGGTAATCTCGAATGGCTTTGGTCCCTGTGCCGCATGTGGATGCGACGGGCCGGCATAAACCTTGAGCTTGGTGATCTGTGCGTCGCTCAACTTGTTGTGCGGCAACATACCCTTGACGGCCTTTTCTACAGCACGACGTGGGTTTGACTCAAGCAGTTCAATGTAGCTAGTTGCACGAAGGCCACCTGGGAAACCTGAGTGACGGTAGTCCATCTTCTGCTCACGCTTCTGACCAGTCAAAGCAACTTTCTCAGCATTAACAACGATGACAAAGTCACCCATGTCCATGTGCGGAGCGAAAGTTGGCTTGTGCTTGCCGCGCAGAAGCACAGCAATCTGTGACGCCAAACGTCCAAGTACAACGTCAGTTGCATCAATTACATACCATTCGCGATTCACATCGCCTGGCTTCGGAGAGTACGTGCGCACAGTTAGCCTTCTTTTAGTCATTCTGGTGGTCGCCCTTGTGGGCATGAAGTGCTCAATACAAAGCACTCGCGACCTCAAAGATTACCCACAAAGTGGGGTATGGGTCAAAATGAGAGCCAATTGTGGGCTATTCAAACAGATTCCAGTGCTCAACTTGGGGTGGATTGGCAAAGAATGGACCAATGAGAGCGCGCCATTGGGCAAAAAGGTCGGATTCGCGGAAGCCAACAGTGTGATCCTCAAGTGTGTCCCAGCCAATGGCCAGCATGTACACAGAAGGGCGCTCAATGCCACGGTGTAGGTAGATGTGGTTGAAGCCGTGTGCTTGCGCGATGACATTCTTAGCTTGCTTGAGTGCCTCCTCAAAGGCAGTTTCTTGACCTTCAAGCACCTCAATGAGTGCGGTCTCCATAATCATGAGCGATTCCCTATCTCTTGGCTAGCGTTGTTTCTTGGTCAACTTGGGCTCGTGGCTAGCGTTGTCTCTTGGCTAGCGCTATCTCTTGGCTCGTGCAACATTCCAAACGGGTTCTGGTGTCTCACGTACTGATGCATCTTCACCAAAGACTACAAAGCGATCAAAGGAACGTGCGAACCAGCGGTCGTGCGTGACGGCCAAGACTGTTCCCTCGAATGCATCGAGCGCTGTCTCGAGGGCTTGGGCCGACTCAAGGTCAAGGTTGTCAGTTGGTTCATCAAGGAGTAACAAGGTTGCACCAGAGAGTTCGAGCAGAAGGATCTGGAACCGCGCCTGTTGGCCGCCTGATAATTGGTCAAACAACTGCTCACTCGCCTGTGCTAGACCGTAACGATCTAAGGCGCGAGCCGCTTGCTCGCGCTGCATTCCATCACGGTGTTCATCGCCACGGTGCAGAATCTCAAGTAGGTTCCTGCCGACAAGCTCTGGATGATGATGCGTCTGTGCAAACCAACCCGGCCTGATGCGAGCACCCAATTTCGCAACGCCAGAATGATTCACTGGATCAATCGTGATTTCACTAACCGGCATGTGCTCAAGTTCGGGATCGCTCCCGCCGGCAGCCAACAGCCGTAAGAAATGACTCTTGCCTGAACCATTGGCACCGAGAACCGCAATGCGTTCACCGAACCAAATCTCCAAATCAAATGGGTGCACAAGTCCCGTAAGTTCCAAACCCTCACACACAACAGCACGCTTACCCGTGCGACCGCCACGAAGACGCATCTTGACGTTCTGTTCAATCGGAATTGCTTGCGGCGGCCCAATCTCCTCAAACATCCGCAGTCGAGTTCGTGCAGCCTGCAGGCGTGATGCTAAACCATCGTTGTACTTGGCCTTGATGGCATACATCTGCACCAGGTCTTTAATTTTCTGATGTTCTTCGTCCCAACGACGACGCATCTCTTCAAGCCGGGCGAATCGGTCCTTGCGCACCTCACCATAGGACGCAAAGTTGCCTCCATGTGTCCAGATGGAGTTGCCTACCGCACCGAGCTCAACCGTCACGATGCTCGTCGCTGCCTGACTCAAAAGTTCGCGGTCATGACTCACGAAGAGCACGGTCTTCTTGGTCTCATTCAGTTGTTGTTCTAGCCATTGTTTGCCCGGGACATCAAGGTAGTTATCCGGCTCATCAAGCAGTAACACCTCGTCTGGCCCCCGTAGGAGCGCTTCGAGTACTAGCCGCTTTTGCTCGCCACCTGAGAGGGTTGCAGCGGCTCGGTACTGAGCTCGCTCAAACGGCAATTGCAACGCTGCTGTAGTGCACACATCCCACAGGACTTCGAGGTCATACCCGCCGACATCGGCCCAGTCAGAGATTGCTTGAGCATAGGCCATCTGGTTGCGCTCGCTGTCGTCATCCATCATGGCTAACTCGGTTGCGTCTATGCGTCTAGCTACTTCTTGAACTGCTGGTGGTGCCACCGTCAGCAGCAAGTCTCGAACAGTGCCGTCGGTCATATGACCAACGAACTGACGCATCACGCCGAGGCCACCTGTGCAAACTATTGAACCTTCTTGTGGCTGACTATCGCCAGCGATCATGCGCATCAGAGTGGACTTCCCTGCACCATTGGCACCAATAAGCGCGGTGATGGAGCCATCTCCCACCCGGAAAGAAACATCAAGCAACAGGATGCGTCCGTCAGGCAGTGTGTGTGTCACATGCGCGACTTCAATGTGTCCCATCAGTTGGCCTTACCTGCAAAGTTTCGGCGACACGTTTTGCGTAGTGAGCCGGCTCGGGATATTCAACACTCTCAAAAGTAAGACCAAGTGCCGGCGCCGCAAAAATTTCAGGCAGTCGGACCTTGCCATCCAGATAATCACTCAGCCATTGCTTATCTCGTTTGCCTTCACCGACCATAATGACGGCGCCAACCAAGCCCCGCACCATGGAGTAGCAAAAGGCGTCTGCGGATAAATCAGCACGAATGAGACCATGCTCTGCCGTAGACCAGTCAAAGCGCTTGAGTGTGCGAATTGTGGTGGCGCCTTCACGTTTGCGACAGAAGGCAGCAAAATTGTGCAAGCCGAGAAGTACCTGGCTTGCTTCATGCATAGCATCCACATCGAGGGGCGCCCAACTGCGATACGCACGATCTCGCAGCAATGGATTGCGTACGCCTCGGTAAATCAAGTACGAGTAGCTCCGGGAAAGAGCGGAAAATCGCGCATCAAAGTCTGTCGTGGTCACTTCAAGATCAAGAAATGAAACATCCTCAGGCAATAGCGCGTTGAACTTAAAGACAAAATCGCCCAGATCAATGAGTTGGGTATCAGGAATGTCGAAATGAATGACCTGACCGCGCGCATGCACGCCTGCGTCAGTGCGGCCGGCACACTGCACAACCACGCGCTCTAGACGCAGGACGGTTGATATGGCGGCCTCTAACTCACCCTGCACAGTGCGTTGGTCAGGCTGCATACCCCAGCCTGAGAAATCTTTACCGTCATAAGCGATGGTGCCACGCAAACGAATGAACCCCTCGTGCACGTCGGCTACGAGGGGTTCAATCATGATAACTATTGTGCGGGCTGATTAAGCCTCTTCGCCAGCTGGAGCAGGTGCTTCGTCAGTCGCAACTTCCTCAGCTACAACTTCTTCAGCTGCTGCCTCAGACGTTGCTTCATCAGTTGCGACCTCTTCGACTGGTGCTTCTTCAGAAACAACTTCTTCAGAAACAACTTCTTCAGCCACTGGAGCAGCAACTACTGCAGCTGCGGCGGATTCCTTAGCGGCACGCTTTGCAGCTGCCTTTGCCTCGCGAACTACGTTCTCAGCAAGCGGCTCAACAAGTTCGATGATTGCCATTGGAGCGTTGTCGCCCTTGCGTGGCTCAATCTTGATGATGCGGGTGTAACCACCATCGCGGTTCTCATAACGAGGACCAATTTCGGTGAAAAGGGTATGTACAACACCCTTATCCGTGATGGTTGCGAGGACCTGGCGGCGTGAGTGCAAGTCACCCTTCTTTGCGATGGTTACAAGACGCTCAGCAACTGGGCGCAGACGCTTTGCGCGCGACGCCGTGGTTGTGATGCGACCATGCTCAAACAGTGCCGTAGCAAGGTTTGCCAGAATGTGGCGCTCATGTGATGGGCTACCGCCTAGACGCTTACCTTTGGATGGCCTTGGCATAATTTTCTCCTGTCAGTACAAGTTGGTGAAGATGTCAGCTTTAGAGCTGCTCATCCTCAGCAAAACTCTGGTCGTCATCAGATGCTGCTGGAGCATCGGTGAATGTCTCGTCTTCGAAATCGTCGTACGCAGTTGCATACTGTGATGGATCCCAGCCGGCTGGTGAGTCCTTGAGCGCAATGCCCATTGATGCCAGCTTGTCCTTAACTTCGTCAATTGACTTAGCGCCGAAGTTGCGGATGTCCATAAGGTCAGCCTCGCTACGGGTAATCAATTCGCCCACGGTGTGAATGCCTTCACGCTTCAAGCAGTTGTATGAACGAACAGTGAGGTCAAGAGCCTCAACTGGAATGCTCAACTGCTCTGCAGCAAAAGCGTCAACAACTGATGGACCAATTTCGATACCTTCAGCTTCAAGATTGAGCTCACGAGCTAGGCCGAACAACTCAACCAAGGTTGAACCTGCAGACGCAAATGCGTCGCGAGGAGAAATCGAACCCTTAGTCTCCACGTCAATCACGAGTGAATCGAAGTCAGTGCGCTGTTCAACACGAGTGGCTTCAACCTTGTAGGTGACCTTCAAAACTGGTGAGTAGATCGAGTCAACTGGAATGCGACCAATTTCGCCGCCGCTTGCCTTGTTGTTTGAAGCAGTCACGTAACCGCGACCAAGCTCAACGACAATCTCAATGTCAAGCTTGCCCTTTTCATTCAAGGTTGCGATGTAAAGGTCTGGGTTGTGGATCTCGACACCCGCTGGAGCCTGAATGTCTGCTGCAGTTACTGCACCAGCACCGGACTTACGTAGGAACAACTCAACTGGCTCGTCGAACTGAGAAGAAACAACGAGATTCTTCAGGTTCAGAATAAGTTCAGTGATGTCTTCCGTCACACCTTCAACTGTGGTGAACTCGTGGAGAACCCCATCAATCTTGATGCTGGTGATAGCGGCACCTGGAATTGAGGAAAGCAGGGTACGACGAAGGGAGTTACCCAGCGTGTAGCCGAAACCTGGCTCTAGAGGCGCGAGGATGAAACGTGAACGCGTATCTGAAATTACTTCTTCTTTGACTTCTGGGCGAACTGAAATAAGCACAGTATTTTCCTTCCAGCGACGACCACCATATGAAGTCGCGGTTTGCGGGGATGATTACTTGGAGTAAAGCTCAACGATCAGCTGTTCCTGAACTTGCGTGTCAATTGCTGCACGCTCAGGCAGTGAGTGAACAAGGATGCGCATGCCAGCTGGAATAACTTCTAACCAACCTGGCACGGTGCGGCTGCCAATCTCTGAGTAGGCCACCTGGAAAGGTGTCATCTCTAGTGAAGACTTGCGCACTTCGATTACGTCGCTTGGGCTAACGCGGTATGACGGGATGTCAACCTTGTGACCGTTAACAACGATGTGACCGTGACGCACCAGCTGGCGCGACATGTCGCGGCTCTTTGCAAAACCTGCCCGGTAAACAACATTGTCAAGACGTGATTCAAGGATGACAAGAAGGTTTTCACCAGTCTTGCCCTGCTTGCGGTTAGCCTCTTCGTAGTAGCCACGGAACTGCTTCTCTAGCACACCGTAGATACGTGCAGCCTTCTGCTTCTCACGCTTCTGTAGTAAGTACTCTGATTCCTTGGTACGCCCACGACCGTGTTGGCCTGGAGGGTACGGACGGCTTTCCATTGGGCACTTTGGTGAATCACACTTAGAACCCTTGAGGAATAATTTGGTTTTTTCGCGACGGCAACGCTTGCAGTCTGCTCCGGTATAACGAGCCATGAGTAAAGTCTCCTAAAAATTCTTCGTCAGACGCGGCGACGCTTTGGCGGGCGGCATCCGTTGTGAGGGACAGGGGTCATGTCTTGGATCGTTCCGACCTCAAGACCAGCGGCCTGCAGAGAACGAATCGCAGTTTCGCGACCTGAACCTGGGCCCTTGACGAAGACGTCAACTTTACGCATGCCGTGCTCCATCGCACGCTTTGCAGCGGCTTCAGCAGCCATCTGTGCAGCGAACGGGGTGCTCTTACGGCTGCCCTTAAATCCAACCTGACCTGCAGATGACCATGAAATTACGGCACCTGACGGATCTGTGATGGAAACGATTGTGTTGTTGAACGTGCTCTTGATGTAGGCCTGGCCCACAGCGATGTTCTTCTTCTCCTTGCGACGGAGCTTCTTAGCACCAGCCGCATTGGCTTTCTTTGGAGGCATTGGAATCCTTCTACTAATTCTTGGGAAGCGAGACGACTACTTAGTCGCCTTCTTCTTTCCAGCCACGGTCTTCTTCGGACCTTTACGGGTACGGGCGTTGGTATGGGTGCGCTGTCCAT
>Ga0114964_10000657_pt1 | contig 26530 bp, 28 predicted proteins | sample C_131016_MF_Meta_FD_92638 | JGI IMG/M metagenome (GOLD analysis project Ga0114964, IMG submission 92638) | Freshwater microbial communities from Lake Croche, Canada to study carbon cycling - C_131016_MF_MetaG | ecosystem: Environmental > Aquatic > Freshwater > Lake | place: Lake Croche, Canada...
CTTCTCCAATCTGGAAGTGATTTCTTCCATTGTGACCTTGTTTTCTTTTATCTCATCAATTAAAACTTGAACTTCATGCTTCTTGTTTTCTTTCCTCCAAGACTTACTGATTAAGATCCTTCCCCTAAAGTTGCAGAAATGTTTGAAGCCACAGTCCTCTTTATTACAGAGAAGACCATATTTGCAACTAACTTTTCTAACACCATCAGGATCAGTTTCATTGTGTTCATTCTTATCATAAAGACTATCATAAAGTGCCTTAAATTTCAGACGTTGATCATGATCTTCGATATGATGATAAAATGAACAGTCTTGACGAGAACAAGTGCAATTGAAATTACATGTCTTGACAATGAGAGCCATCTTTACAAGATAAAAATATTAATTATAATTACTATTCATTTTTTAATTATAAATAAAAAAAATAATACAAATTTATTTAAAATAATAAAAACTTTTTTGTTTTTTCTTTTTATATTATTTTTAATTAATAAATAATATAAATTTATTAAGATATAATAGAAGTTATGGAAGATACAAGTTTATTTATAATTTTATTAATTTTCTTCATATTTACATATTTATTTATTTATTTTATATTATATTTTAATTCAACAACAAATTCTAAATTAGATAATTATAAAAAAAAAACTTATGGAACATGTGATGCTAAATCATGTGGTGCATTAGATCCTGTTAGTAATCCAGCTTATAATATGCAACAAATTATTAAACAATCAATATTATTAGAAGAACATATTACAAATAAAAATAAAAGATGTAGAGATTGTATAACTAAACATTTTCTTCATATTATAGGATTAGCTGAAGAAGCACAAATGTTAGCATCAAATAAATGTCATAAATATCCTTTTATAAATGAAAGCGTAGAATTATATAATCAATTATTTAAACAATGGATAATTGTAAAAGATGATAATGTAAGAATATTAAATATTAGTGATCAATTACGAATTCATAGAAAAAAATTAATAGCAATATATTTTTTTAATGATAGTTATGATTTAAATAATTTTTCAAAATCATCAGAAGGATAATAATTAATTATAAAAGGATTTTTTAAATTATCTTCTTTTATTTTTTCAATAATCATTTCATATGCTTTTTTATGATCTTCATAATGATGTGGATGTATTTGAGATTTAAATTTTATATTTGGAATAGAAAATGGAAAAGTTGAAACAGCTGTATTTACACTTTGATATATAAGTACATCTGCTAATTTTAAAAAACGAGAATTAATAAAATTATATTTATTTGTTAATTTATTAATATATTTATTTAATAATTTTTCTGCACCTTTTCTTTTTATTAAATAAAAACCCGCTGAAGGAATTATTGGACTATAATGAATAAAATTAATATTTTTTGTATATAAATCATCATAAAATATTCTTGTATGATTTGCACTTATTGACATAAATTGTATTATATCTATTTCTGGTGGTAAATTATTTATAATTTTTTCAAAATCTATATCAAAAGGAAAATAAATATCATCTTCACATATAATAAAATATTCTTCATTAGAATTATATCCAGTTTTAATAGCTTCAAGATGTGAACATAAAACAGCATATTCAATTGGACAATCATTACAATTATTTAATTTACAATCAGGATAACCACAGAAATAAGGTGGTTCATCATCAAGAATATCTTCTAATTTATCAGGTGTTATTCCTATAATTCTATGATTATTAATTTTACGATTTTCAAATTGTAATTCCATATATTTTTTTCTATCAGATGCATTTTCTAAATTAATCCAATAATATTTAATATTTTTATTCATATATATAAAAATAAAATAAATCTTAAATATAAAATAATGATATATTATATTGATGATTTAGATACTTATAAAACATTTATTAAAAATAATGAAAAAGTAGTAGTAGATTTTTATGCTGATTTTTGTAAACCTTGTAAAGAAATATCACCATTAATTGATGATTTATCAAAAAAAAATCCATCAATTAAATTTATTAAAATAGATATAAGTAATGCTGAAGATATTGGAGATTATTTTAATATAAATAGAATTCCATTATTATATTTTTATCATAATTCATATATTATATTTGAATTAGAAGGTTTCAATGAATTAAAATTAATTGATAATGTTAATAAATTAGTTTTATTATAATAAAAAATGATTTTTATTAAATTAAAAAATAAAATATATAATGGAATTAAATAAATATAAAAAAACTGAATTAATTAATAATATTTCTTATTATTTTTTAGTAAATGAAAATAGAGAAATTGAAAATATATATAATTTAAAAAAACAAGAATTAATAAAAATTATAATAGATAATAATATTAAATTATTATCTGAAGAAGAATTATTTAATGAAACAAAAAAAATAGAAAAACATAATAATTTAAAACAAAAAATATTATTTAACTATTTATTAGAAGATAAAGAAATATATATTAAAAATTTAGATAATTTAACAATAGAAGAATTAGAAAATTTAATTAAAGAAAATAATTTAAATAGAGAAATTAAAGAAAATCAATATATTGATTTAAATCATATATTATTATTAATAATTGATTATAATAAAAAATATAATAATAATATAAAAATTGATAAAATTAAAGTTAAAAATATAATAAATTTATTATTATTGTAAAAAATTTATAAATTTATCATTAAATTCTTCATATGGATAATATTCTAATATATATTCATTTTTATAATTACTATCATTTAAATTATTTTTTATTTTATTTATTGAAGATAAATGAAGATTATAATGATTTGGATGAATTTCTGATATGAATTTAATATTAGGATAACAATATGGAAATGTTGATGTATAAGTATTACAATTCATATATATAAGAAAATCAGCCTGTTTAATAGGAGTTTTAATTGTTAATTCATATTTATTTACTTTATTATTCATAAATAATTTTAGTATTTTTTTTGCTCCATTTCTATTAATTAGATACATACCTGTAGAAAATAATCTCATAGTTGGATTAAATTTTATATAAGATATATTTTTTTTATAATAATTATTATAAATATTTATATTAGCTTCTTCATCTAAAACCATCATTTGAAATATTTCCCAATCATTTGGAAGACTTTTAATTAAATTTTCAAAATTAATTTTAAATGGAATATAAATATCATCTTCACATACTATAAAATATTTATCTCCTGATTTATATCCTTCTTTAATTGCTTCTAAATGAGAAGAACTACATGAATATTCAAATTTACAATCATTACAATTATTATATTTACAACAATTATTACCACAAAAATAAGGTGGTTTATCTATAATAAAATCAATTAATTTTTCTGGTGTAATTGCAGATATTCTTTGATTATTTATATTATGAAATTCAAATTGTTTTTCCATAAACAATCGTCTTATAATTGAATTATCAATATTAATCCAATAATATTTAATATTCATTTAAATTATTTTTTAATTATAATTAAAATAAAAATAAATCATAATTCTTATATATAACTTTTAATTTAATAACATAAAGATGAACTACATGAACTATTACCACCACCCATTACTACTAATTCTCTATTTTTTACACGTTTTGCTCTAGGTTTTTTATCAGTTTTAGCTTTTTTTTCAGCTTTAGGTTTTTTTTCAGCTTCTTTGGCTTTCTTTTCAGCTTTAGGTTTTTTTTCAGCTTCTTTGGCTTTCTTTTCAGCTTTAGGTTTTTTTTCAGCTTTAGGTTTTTTTTCAGCTTTAGGTTTTTTTTCAGCTTTAGGTTTTTTTTCAGCTTTTTTTTCAGTTTTAGCTTTCTTTTCAGCTTCTTTAGCTTTCTTTTCAGCAGTTTTAGCTTTCTTTTCAGCTTTAGCTTTCTTTTCAGCAGCTTTAGCTTTCTTTTCAGCTTCTTTGGCTTTCTTTTGAGCTTTCTTTTCAGCTTCTTTGGCTTTCTTTTCAGCTTTCTTTTCAGCTTCTTTGGCTTTCTTTTCAGCTTTCTTTTCTTTTACTTTTTCTTTTTTAGCAGCTTCCTTTTCAGCATCTTTTTTTCCTTTTTTAACTTGTTTAAATTGAGATTTTAAATCATCATCTATAAATACTTTTTTAATATTAATATTTTTTGAAACTTTTTTAATTATATAAGGAGTATAATCAAATTCAACTAAATCTTCAGCTACTTTTGTATCAGGATTATATAATGGATAACTTTTACCTTTACCTTTACCTTTACCTTTACCTTTACCTTCACTTACATTAACAATTTGATTATTTGAATTAACACGAAGTACTTGATCAAACTTATTTATTATTATGCGATTACCATCTTCGTCTTTCTTAAATATAATTATAGGAGTATCTAAAAGTTCAATTGTAGCATCATATGCATATATTTTTTTATTAGAACCTTTTGTAGTTTTTTGTAATACAAAATTAATAAATAATTCTGAATTACTATCTTTAAATAAACGAGATGCAGCTTTTGCAGCAGCAGTATATGGAGTTTTTGAAATAAAACGACCACCAGGATTTCCATGAGTAGCTTTTACTATAGTAAATGAATCGTAACCTTCACGAACTTCAGCATCTTCATCAGCATCTATTTTTTTTTGTTTACGAACACCACCTAATTGTGCATTTTGGTTCATTAAAAATTCACTAAATTTATCAAAACTGCCTCCACCATAATCAAAATTTTCATCTTCGTTATTATAACCACCAAAAAATTCTTCTTTTCTATCTTCATTCATTATATATTTTATATTTCTATATATATAAAATATTTATTTTTTTAAAATTCATAAAATTTTTTTACTTTTTCATTTTTAATAAATGAAGCCTTCGAAAAATTTATTAATTTAATATTATTAATATTAGTAGCACGAGATAATGCAGTATATAATTGTCCTGAAATAAATATATCATCACCTAAATCTAATTCAAGATAATCAATAGACGCACCTTGTGCTTTATGAATAGACATAGCATAAGCAAGTTTTAAAGGCATAAATGAAATATTAATAGATTTATTATTATTATTAATATCATTATAATAATTAATAGTATGATAATTATTATAAATATCTTTGATAATGACATTTTTTTCATTTAATTCAACAACAATACCTCTAGTTCCATTAAATAAATTATCTTCAATAGATATATTTCTAATAACCATTACTTGACAATTTAAAGTTAATGTAATATTATAAGTATCTAATTTAATATCTTTTTTATTAGATAAAGCATTATATTCATATTGTTTATAATTATTAATTTTAAGAAGTTTTTTAAATTCATAATTATTAATTTTATCAACATTAATATTAATAGGATATAAACGAGTAGGTTTAATATCTTTATTATTAAATTCAGTATTTTTTAAATTAATTAAAATATCAATAGTTTCTTTACTAGGTTTTCCATTACGAATTTCTTCTAAAATATTTTGAAGTAAATTATCATCTTTTTGTCTTATAATATCTGTTAAAATAATTTTTCTTAAATTTAATGTATTCCAAATAGGTGAATTAAAACAATAATCACCATTAATAGGAGGTAATTGATGAAAATCACCAACTAAAATAATTTGAATACCTCCGAAAGGTTTATTATTATTTTTAATTTTTTTTAAAAGATTATTAATTAATTCAAATAATTCTTCATCCATCATAGATATTTCATCAATAATAAGAACTTTTAATTTACGAATATTATTAATTTTTGATTTATATTTACTAATATTAGTAAAAATTTCTTCAATATTTCTACTAATACCTAAACCTAAATAAGAATGAATAGTTTGTCCTTTAATTAAAACGGCAGCACAACCAGTAAGAGCAGTTAATCCATATTCAATATTATTAAGTTCTAAAAAATTAATAATACCTTTAATAGTATATGATTTACCAGTACCAGCAGAACCTGTTAAAAATAAATTAAAACCATTTTCAACAATATTAAGGGCTTCAAGTTGTTTAGTATTCATTATAATTATAGTAAATAATGAATAAAAATCATTTTTTTATAATAAAAAATAAAAAATGATTTATAAATAATTTATTGATTTATAACTATGACAATCGATAGTCCAATTCGTATTAGTTTTACTAATACTAAACCAATAATTATAATAGATCAAAGTTATTATATATTTAATAGATATTATGCAACATATAATTGGTATAAAAGACAAAATAATGAAGATTTTGATTATGAAAATATAGATGAAAATAGTGATTTTATATTAGCATTTTTCCGACATTTTGAGAGTGATATGAAAAAAATAATAAAAAAATATAATACAATAAAATCAAATATAGTATTTTGTGTAGATTGTTGTAGAAGTGAAATATGGAGAAATGAATTATATCCAAATTATAAATTAACAAGAAGTAAAAAAACAAATTTTAATAGTATAATATTTATATTATTTCGTAATTATATATCAAATTATAATTATAATTATTGTGAATATAATAATTTAGAAGCAGATGATATAGCATATTTACTTCAAAAAAAAATAAAAGACGATTTTATTAATTATAAAATAATAATAATAACAAATGATAATGATTATTTACAAATGTATGATAAAAATATATTAATACATAATATGCAATTTAAAGATTTATCATTAAGAATAAAAAATAATCCAAAAGTAGAATTAGAATTTAAAATAATATATGGAGATAAAAGTGATAATATTATAAAAATTCAACCAAATTTAAATAAAGAAAATGCTTTTAAACTTGCTATAATGGAAGAAATAGAAAAATATAAATATTTAAAAGATAATAATTTAATTGAAAAATATCAATTAAATAAAAAATTAATAGATTTAAAAGAAATTCCAGAAAAATTAACCGATGCTTTTTATAGTAAATATAATATAATAAGTAATAAAAAATAAAATGTCTATAGATGAATTTATTGATAAAATGATTATATTTACTATATATTTAGTATTAATATGGATTTTTTTTAATTTTATATTAATAATATATTATTTAGGACATATTATTGGTATTTATAGTATTGATAATCCTACAAATAAATTAAAAATAATAGAAGAAGATATTGAAAAAATTAAAAATGAAGCTGTATTAAATGATAAAAAAATAACAATTAAAAATATTAAAACTGTTTTAATAATATTAATTCGTATTTGTATTAATATTATTAAATATATAATGCCTTTTTTAACATTTTTGGTATGGTTAATATTTTATATATTAATATATATATTTGTAGCTTGGATAAGTATAATATTATTTGTTCCTTATATAATATTAGTTCAAATACCATTTATACCATTTATAATACCAGTACCATTAAAATATTTAATGTTAGAATATATACCACCATTTAAAAAACTAACAGATAAAGGGATATTACCATTATTAAGAAGAATAATATATAGATTATTTGAATATTTTCCTCAAGGAAAATTTAAAGAATGGATAAATTATACAAAAGATGATGTATATAGTTTTTTTTATGAAGAATTTAAAAAAATATTTACATATTTATTTAAAAATAGTGGTTATAATTTAGAATTATCAAAACCAGAAAAAATAAATTTAAGTAAAGACATAGAAGATAATGAATTTCCAATAAATAATAAAGAAATAGATGAAGGAAAAGAAGAAACTGAAAAATTAAAAAAAGAAGAAGAAAATAATGATGAAAATAAGAAAATAAAAGAATTAATAGCAGAAGAATTAGAAATATGTTTAAAATCAAAACAATCATTAATAACAAGTGATATGTCAACATTAGAAACATCATTTACAGGTGTAAAAGATATGAATAATTATGCAGAATGTTATTCAAAAACAGTTAAATCATATTTTGATAATTTATTATAATAATAAATAAATAATGGATATAATAGAATTAATAATTTTTATTTCGGTATTATTAGTATCAATTCATTTTTTTAAATATTTATATCTTGATATATTTATTAATTTTATTCAAGTACCAATTATGGGAATTCAAGCTTTTTTTTTACTATCACCATTAGCAGTTGGTATAAGAGGAGGTATATCAGCATTTACACAAGCAACTTATCAATTATTTATAATAATTATGTTATTTTATATAATATTTTATTTAATATATTTATTAATAGTTGAAGTATTATTAAAATTATATCCTATATTTTTCTTATTTCCATTATTTAATGCAATATTAGAATCAAGTCCATTTCCTCAATTAATAAAATATGGTGTATTTAGATTAATAGATGGTATAATAGATGCATTTAAAGTTAAAGATTTTATAATAACAATATTAAGAATTAATGTATCAGTATATATATTTTCAAAAGAGAATATAAGAACATTATTTAATTATTTATTTCCAGGTTTAGGAGATAAAGTTATAGAAATGATAAAAAATAAAACAAAAGAAAATGAAATAAATAAAGAAAAAGATGAAGAAAAAAGAGATATAACGAAAAAAAAAGAAGAAATTAAAAAAGATATTATTACAAAAAAAATAAATGAAGAAACAGAAAATTGTATAAGTACTAATTTAATACAAATAACTCCAGATATGAATACAACTGAAAAAACAAAAGCTTCTTTTACTAATTCAATTATTAAAATTAGATGTAATTCAGAGAATATAGGAAAATATATTCGTTCAAATTATTAAAAGATATAAATATAGAAATATGTTTAATTTAAAAACAATAATAAATATTTTTTATGATATTATAAATAAAAAACAGACTTTTTTTGAAATTATTTTAAATCTTTCCTTTATATTAATTATATTAATTATTGCAACTATTTTTTATTGGGATAGTATTAATAGAACTATAATTAATACTAGTAGATGTAAAATAATGATAAATAATGATGATAGTGAATATAATCTTTATGTATATGATAAAGATCAACAAAATAAATTATATAAAATAAGTTATGATAATAATAAAAATCATAATATTAAAATAGATTGTGCTTGTCCTACAGGAGATATAGCAAATAATATAAATATACCATATTATGATTTTAAAGATCAAAAAGTATATAATGATTTAAATAAACAATGTTTATGTGATAAAAATTATGATAGTTCTTATAATACTAAAGATTATAAATATGAAGGAGATGCATTTTTAATAGATTTTTATAAAGATATGTATAATACATTAAATACACATTCAACTTATACAAATAAATTAAATTTTCCATCATAAAATTATTTATATTTAAATGATTTAGATAATATTGATGATAAATTATGAATTTCTTCTTTTTCTAAAGTAGGATATATAATATTAAACTCAAGAAATAAATTACCTTTTTTATTGTCATTATTTAAAATTGGTAATCCTCTATTTTTAATAATATATTGTTTATTAGGATTAATAATACCAAATTGATTAATATTAATTTTAATAACATCATCAAAATAAGGAATATTAATATCTTTACCTAAAATACTTTCTGTTAATGTAATAGATAATTTATAATATAAATCATTACCTTTTCTTGTAAATATTGAATGATCTTGAACTCTAATTTCTAAAATTAAATGTCCAGGAATTTGATTATTTTTTTTTGGTTGTTCTCCTAAATTATTAAAAATTGTTTTCATACCTTCTTCAAAACCTTTAGGAATATTTAAATTACATAAATTATCAACTTCATATGTTCCTTCACCTTTACATTCATTACAATTTTTAGAACCTTTAATAATAACACCTGTACCTGTACAAGTATTACAAGGTTGTGAAATAATTTGTGTAAACGGCCCCATTTGTATCATTTGTTGTATCATACCATTACCATTACATTTATCACAAGTTTTAATACATTTTTTACAATGATGTGAAATTTTAAAATTAATATTTTTATTAATACCAAAATATACTTCTTCTAATGTAGCATTATATGTTTTTTGTATATTATTACATTGATTATTTTGATGAGTTCTATTTTTAAATCCAAAAAAAGCATCACCAAAAGGATCAGTATTTCTATTACCAAACATATGTTCAAACATTTCTCTAATATCTACATCAGGAGCACCTCCACCATTATTATCATCATAATTTTCATCACCTAAATTATCATATCTTCTTTTATTATCTTCATTAGATAAAATAGAATAAGCATTCGAAATTTCTCTAAATTTAGCTTCTGCTTCAGAATTATTAGGATTTTTATCAGGATGAAATTGAATAGCTAATTTTTTATATGCTCTTTTAATTTCATCTTGTGAAGCATTTTGATTAATACCTAATATTTCATATAGTTTTAAAGTCATTTTTATTAATTATATTTATTATTTATTCTTTAAAATACTTTTATATATTTAAAAATATTTATTTTTTAAAATTAATTTTTTTATAAAAATTAAAATAATAATCATCATCATAATAGATATTAATATTTTCTTTATATTTATTAGAATAAATATATTTATTTCTATTATGATATAATATTATATCATCTAATGATTGTTTTTTATAATATAATTCATCACCTAAATAATCATATTTTAATCTTTCATATTCATTAGATAATATTGAATATGCCATTAATATTTCTAAATAATTAATATCATCATATATAAAATAATATTCTTTATGTTTTTTATAAACTAAATCAATTTCATTTTGAAAATAATATTTATTAATACCTAATATATTATATAATTTATAATTCATTGTTTTTTATCTATTTAATAATTATTCTTAAATATAATAACCACCTCTTAATCGTAATACTAAATGTAAAGTTGCTTCTTTTTGAATATTATAATCAGATAAAGTTCGTCCATCTTCTAATTGTTTTCCAGCAAAAATTAATCGTTGTTGATCTGGTGGAATACCTTCTTTATCTTGAATTTTATTTTTAATCATATCAATTGTATCAGAATTTTCAACTTCAAGAGTAATAGTTTTACCTGTTAATGTTTTAACAAAAATCTGCATAATATAATATATTCTATTTAATATTTATATATGTTTTTTATAACATTAATAAAAAAATAAATTAATTATTTATATCATTTACACCAAATCATACCCCAACCTTCTTTAGGTTTTGTTTTTAATATTTCTTTTTTTAAAAAATCTAAATCATTATAATCATTTTCATTAGGACGAAATGTATGTTCATCTTCAAATTGTACATAAAATTTAGAATATCCTAAACTAAAAAGATAATCTAAACATTTAAAACTTATATCATTTAACTCAGTTGCCCATTCAAAACATAAAATATTAGCTTTTTGTGTTAAAGATTTTATACATTCATATTCACCTCCTTCAACATCAATTTTAATAAGATCTGGTACACCATAAGTATTTATAAGACTATCTATAGTAATAGTTGGACAAGTAATTGTTTTATATGATGTATTATAAAATCTACTTTTAGTATGTGTTAACCATTCTAAATTTAAAGTTGATAATGTATTTGCTTCATATGCATGATAAAATGTTATATCATTTCCATTATTATCACATACAGCATAATTTAAACATATTATATTAGGAGATGAAGAACAATTAGATTTTAGTATTTCAAATGTACTTTGAATAGGTTCTACTGCTATAATTTTATTATCATTTAGATTATTTAAAGACCAATTACCTATATTTGCACCAATATCAAAATATAACATTTATTTAATAATAATTATTATTCCTTATATATTTAAAATGCCGAATATTAATGCGTTTTTTTGTCTTATTTTTCTTTTAAGTAGTCTAATAATATAAAATGGGTAATACATCTACAAGACAATATACATATCATCAATATTATAATGTAATTAAAAAAGATAAAAATTTTGATTTTTCTAAAATTAATTATGAATTATTAGATCCATATGAAGTATTAGAATTAAGAAAAAATTTTACTTGGAATGAACTAAAAGATGCTTATAAATATACAGCATTATTAACTCATCCTGATAAAAATGGAGGAAATGATATTGTATTTAATTTTGTAACTCATTGTTTTAAAAAATTAGCATATGAATTTAAAGCAAAACAACAAGATAAAACTTTTTTGGATTTAAAAAAACAAGTAGAAGAATATTATGTTAAAGAAAGTGAAGATTATAAAGATAAACCACCACCAATAGATGAAAATTTTAATGAAAGATTTAATAGAACTTTTAATATGTGTAAATTAGATAATGAAGAAATAGATTTTGGATATGGTGATATAATGGAAGAAAGTAGTCAAAAACGGGAAGATTTTAAAAATGAAAATTATTTTGAAAAACAAAAATTTGATAATCAAACATTTAATAAAATTTTTACTAAAACTGTTTTACCACCTTCTAAAGATATTATTAAATATAAAGAACCTGAACCTATGGTTTTAGCTAAAAAAATGAATTATACTGAAATTGGAGGAAAAAAACCAGATGATTATAGTAGTAGTGTAGAAAAAGAAGGTAAAAATGGTTTAATATATACAGATTATAAAAAAGCTTATAGTAATACACGATTAATAGATGAAGCAAGTATGAAGAAAAATAAAGAATTTTCATCTGTTGAAGAATATCAATCATATAGAGATATTAAAGTAAAAAAAAATTTAACAGATAAGGAAAAAAGATATATAGAACAAAAAAAATTAAAAGAAGAAAAAGAAGAAGAAGAACGATTAGAAAGAATTAAAAATGAAGGAATACGAATAAAAATTAATAATGAAAAAGCATCACGATTATTAATAAAATAATTTTTATTTTTATATATAGAATAATAAATATGTTTCTTATTTATTTAGGATTATTAATTATTATATTAATTATTATATTAATATTTATATTTTATTTTATTTTTAAAAATAATATTTATGAAAATTTTGAAACTTTAACTACATCTAATCCTTTAATAGTTCCAACATATAATCCTTTTACATTTAATAATTTACCTATTGAAACTTTAGATCCTATTGAATTAGATAATTTATTAACTAATTCTCAAAATTTAATACCTTCAACAAATGAAATTAATTATTTACCATTACCTTCTTTTAATCCAGTTTTTGCAATAGCATCTGAAACTAATATTTTAAATAAATTAAAAGAAGAAAATAATATTATTAAAGAAAGTACAAAAACAAAACAAGATCAATTAGAAATAATTCAAGATCAATTATTAAAAATTAGAAATGAAATTGAAAAAAAAGAAAAAGAAAAATTACAATTATCTCAAGAAATTGCCAATATGGATAATATGAGATATATCAGTAATACTATTTTAAGTATGATTATAAAAGGAATTGATGCTACAATGGTTAAAGAACAAGAATTACGCAATTATGAAAATGAATTACAATTAAAAAAAGAAAAAGTTGAAAAATTATTATTACAGCCAATACCTACATCATCACCTGTATTAATTAAAGAAGAACAAATAGAACCAATTATAAATAAACTTTATGATCTTGAAAAAAAATTCAATGATCTTAATAATAAAATACCAGATAATGTATGTAATTTAAATACTAAAATGCCTGAACCACAAAAAGAAGCTTTTATATTTGATATAAATCAAGTTAAAAATCCTTCTTATTTATGGTGTATGTGTAATGATAATAATAAAAATTCAACAGATTGTATTGATTATATGGCTTGTAATAAAAATTATATTTCTAATAAAGAAAAAACATCTTTAATAGGAGATAATTTAATGTTATATATGAAATGTTTAAGTAAATATCCAAATTTTCCTCCTTATTTAACTGAAAATAATAAAAAATAATATTTTATTTATATAATATAGATAATAAATAATGGTTTTAGTTAAAGCTGTATTAGCAGAATTTATTGGAAGTTTCTTTTTCTTTTCTATTATATTAAATACTCTTATTAATTCTACATTAGGTCCTATTGCTGTTGCTGTTGGATTATTAGCTGCTATTTATTTTGGTGGTGCTATATCAGGTGGTCATTTTAATCCTGCTGTAACTTTAATGATGTTTGTTAAAGGTAATATAACTGCTGAAGCATTACCTTTATATATATTAGCTCAAGTATTTGGAGCATTAGTAGCAGTAGGAATAAATAATTTTTTTATTATTTAAAAGTTTGTTGATATATTTATATAAATATTAATGAAAATTTATACAAAAACAGGAGATAATGGTACAACATGTTTATATGATTTATCGCGTATTTCAAAATCATCATTATTAATAGATTTATTAGGTGATATTGATGAATTAAATAGTTTTATTGGTATAATTAAAAGTGATAAAATTTTAGCAGATATACAAATATGGTTATTTGATTTAGGAACAATTATTGCAAATCCAAAAAAAAAATATAATTTTGATAAAGATTTAGTAATAACAAAATTATTAGAAAAAGAAATTGATGAAATTACTTTATTACTTCCAAAATTATCAAATTTTATTTTACCATCTGGTAATATTCATTTATCAAGAGCAATAGCTAGAAGATGTGAAAGAAAACTAGTAGAAGCAAAAGAAATATATAATCATATTGATGATAATTGTATAAAATTTATTAATCGTTTAAGTGATTATTTATTTACATTAGCAAGATATGAAAATAGAGGTAATGATATGATTTATAAAAAAAGTTCAATTTTATCAGAAATTATTTAATTTTTAATTTTAATTTTTAATTTTTAATTTTTAATTTTAATTTTTAATTTTTAATTTTAAATTTTAATTTTTAATTTTTAATTTTTAATTTTAATTTTTAATTTTTAATTTTAATTTTTAATTTTAATTTTAATTTTAATTTTTAATTTTAATTTTTATTATTTATATTTGATTAAAGAATATCAAATATAAATATCATTATAATGAAAATAATAAATATATGTCATATTATAATATCTTGGATAATAATAATATTATTTATATTATCATTTTTAATAAAAGATGAAATAGAATTAAATTATTATAAAATTGGTCAAAATAATGAATTAAAAATTTTAGAAATTCCAATAAATAATAATTTTAGATATTCAATTATTATATTTTATTGTATTATAAATACTATAATAACAAGTATCAATGATAATATATTATCACCATTTATTATAAATGAAATACAAGATATTACAAAAGAACAATCTATAGAAATTTCTAAATATGCAATTCAAATTATAACAATACATACTATTTATAAATGGTTTGATTGGATTATGTATATTTCTATTTTAATGTCACAAATAGATTTTTTTATAATTGAATTAATATCAGATATAATAACTAATATAATAATAACTAAATATTATATTAAATTAAAAAATAAAGAAGAAAATATAAATTTATTATCTGATAGGACAAGCTCCACCGACACAATCATTAGTTAATTCATTTTCATTAACTAATTTAATTTTTCCACTTGTAATAGGAATAACTTTTTTCATTAATTCATCATATTGTTCTTTTGTAATTTCTTCAAAAGGTGCTTGTTTAAATCCATGATCATTATGTAATAAAAAACTACAACTTTTAACATTATCATTATAATTATTTTTTAACCATTCCTTAATTAATGGGAGTTCTTCTAATCTATAATAAACTGTAACAGAAACAGAATTATCACTCCAATTATTTTGAAGTTCTTTAATTGTATTTAATTGATCAATAGCACTCATATTTTTTGCTAATAGAGTATTTTCTGGATAACAACAAGGAAATTCAATAATCATTGTATTTTTATCATCTGTACCATCAAAATTCTTTTGATATTCAATATAATAATTATGATTTCTTGCAATATCTAATAATGTTGTATTAGATGAAGATATTCTAATTCTTCTAATAAAATATTGATAAATTGCTGGATGAGCACCTGATGTTACACCAGCTAATAATGATAATGTACCAGAAGGTTTAACAGTAGTTAATTTAACAGATGTAGGAACACCAATTTTAGCAGAATAATTAATATCATATTCTCTAATATATTCATATAATGGATTTAACCAACTTTTTTGTTCTTCTGATGATTGTAAATAACCAGTAATACCAATACCCATTCTTAAATTTTTATGTACAATTTCTTCTGTTTTCTTTTGATGACATTTAAGTAATAATGAATGTTTACATATTCTATAAACAATTTCAGTAATTTCTTTTAATTCATCATAACTATTAATATTACATAAATAAATTTCAGATAAACAACATGTTTCATAATTAGCTAAACTTTGTTCAGCACAATTATGAGAAATTAAACCATTTGCATTAAATGCATGAATATCATTTATAGTACAATCATAAACATCATATGTATTTTCTAATTCTTCAATTTTAGTAATAATGGAATAATAATTATGATTATAATCATCATTGTAATTAATATTATTATTATTTAATAAATTATTAAGATTATATTTTTTATTATTATCATAAAATCCAATTAAACTATGATATTTATTAATATTATAATTATTAATAGATAATTCTATTGTATTTTCATTAATAGAATTATAAATACCAATAGATAATAATAATTGTTGAATAATTTTTAATTTATTAATATCAAGATCATTAATAAAAATTTCTTTTATTTTATTTTGTTTAATATTTAAATTTCCATTAATATCAAAAATTGCTCTAAGTAATCCACATGTAAATTCATAAGAAGCATTATTAATTAAAAAATTATTATTATAAAAATCTAAATTATATTTATCATATAATTCATTTATTTTTCTTGATTTTATTATAATTTCTTGATAATTTTCATCATAATTATTATTAATAATTTTATAATTATTAATACAAAATCCAATAATTTTTTTTAATGGTAAATAATTTTCAATAGGTAAATATTTATCATTTTCAATATATAATTTAATATTAAAATCTTCACTATAATAATCATAATTATTTATCATATGTCCAATAATATAACCTTCAATTTCTGTTCCAATACCATTATTCCATTTATAATTATTATTAGAAATTTGAATAATTTCTCCTAAATTCATTTCTTTAACTTCTTTCCATCCATTATTTGTTTTAAATTTATGATTATCAGTTGCTTTAATTTCAATACCATTAGATAATTTTAATTTATATACTTTTTTATTTCCTGAATACCAAAATCCATCATTTGTTGATTGATATGTTTTATTATTTATAATTGTTTTAAATTTTTTTCCTATTAAATTTTCAATTCTTGTTAAACCATTATCTGTCATTATAATTGTATCAGCTGTAAGACATGGATTAAATCCTTCAACTTCTGGATCAGGATATTTATTACCATCTTTAATTCTACCAATTTTTTTTGATAATTCAATATTAATTAATCCATATGGTTCCCCATTTCCATTATAACCATTCCAAAAATCATCTGGTAATTTATTAATATCATTACAAATAACAGAATTATTACTCATACATCTCCAATTTGGAATATTTCCTAAATCCCATCTTTTAGCATTAAGATAATCAATATCATTATAATCTCCTAAACATATAAGTGCAGAATTATGAGTTAAAAAACCATTACAGAAAAATTCATGAACATCTTCAACTTCAATATCATAAGTATTATATACATTATCATAATTAAATGTTTCAAAAATAGATAATCCAATTTTAATATTATTTAATGGAATTGTAATATCTTTATTTTCAATATTTGGAAGTTTTTTATTTATTAATTTATGTTGTTTTAAAATATTAATACTATAAATATCATCAATTATAATATTATTTTTATTTACTGTATTATTAATACCACATGAATATAATAAATAACTTAAACTATTTGTATAATTTTCACTAATTAAATTTTGAATTTTAATACTATTATCTAATATACAAGTAGAATTACTTTCAATAATACCAATAATATATGCAATTCTATTATTATAAGTTGTTTCATTAATATAATAAGGAATAATATTAATAAAATTTGTAGAAATATATTTATAAAAATTTTCAGAAATAATTTTTAATAAATATCTATTATTATTAATATCAATATCTGTAATTATTCTTAATGATGGACCAAAATTATCTATAATCATATTAATTTTTTTTAATAAATTATTAGAATAACAATTAATAATTACAGAACTTTTATTTTCATTAAAATAAGAATTATTTGAAATAAATCCAAATAACCATGCAATATCATAAGTAAAATCTGGTGTAATTATTCTATCTTTTCTATTAATAAAAGGAATTGATGGTAATTTAATATTAGGATTACCTTCAATATGTGTTTTTGTTAAAATAAGAGCATCACCTTTTTTAAGTTTATCTGCTGTAATCCAAGTATAATTATTATTTTCATATATAGCAATTTTATGATTTTTTGTACATTTAAATTCACCAGTAGATGTTGTAATTTTATATACTTCTTGAACACCTTGATTAAAAACATTAGAAACTCTTTTATAACCTTTTGTTGTTAATACTTCATCACCAATTAATATATCTTCAATATTAATTAAACCTTTTTTTGTATGAACTTTAGAACCTACTGGTAAACATCTTCTTACATTACCAGCTACTACAACAGAAGCAATAATATTTACAATATCAAGACAATCAACACTTGTTATTTTTTTTCCTCTGCGATTATTTAAAATTCCTTGAATTTGATTTATTCCTTTAACTAAATCTTCTGGACCTGAAGCTACTCCTCCAAATCCTTTAATTTTTGTTCCAGCACTTCTAATTAAAATTGTTGAATATGTAAAAGAATTACCTTTATAAAAATATGCTTCTAAAACTTTTTCTAATAAATATACCCAACCTTCTCTACTATCTGGTACAATAAAATCTGCATCTTTTTTATCATTTCTTGTAATAATAATATCTACATCAAGTACATGAGGTATTTTATTTACATTTTCTTGTTGAATATTAAAACCTACTCCTGTACCTAACATTAATACATCAAAAATCCATAGAAATGGTTTAATAGGTTCATCAATTTTTACAAATGCACAATTTTGAAGGCTCATAATACCTAATTTTGTTACTGTATCAGTTCCTAATTGCCATAAAAATCTACCTGCTACAGAACATTTAAGAGACATTAAATATTTATAAGCTTTTTCAAGTTCATTATTTGTAAAATTTACATTTAATTGTTTTTGACAACCTTGTAAAACTCTAATAATTGTATTTCTATATTCTTCTGTTGTTTCATCATTATCATCATTTTCATTTAATCTTCTTGCATATGTTCTTTTATATGTAATATATCCTAACATACCCCATGGAGTTTTAATATTATCTGGAATTTTAGATAAATAAGATGTATTATCTCTTTTTTTATTATGTTCTGCTCTATAATTAATATAATGTTTAGCTGTATCAAAATATTTATATAACATTAAAGTTCGTTCAACTAAATCTTGAATATCTTCTATATTATAATTATTAGTATTTTTTTTATTAAGTTCATCATTTATATAATTAATAATTTCATCAATATTAAAACATTCAACATTAGTATTAATAAATGCTTTATTTAAAGCATTTTTAATTTTATTAATATCATATTCTTCAATAGTTGTATCTCTTTTAATAATAAATTTTTTCATAATAGTTAATTATATTATAATTCTATTTTTTAAATAAATTATTTTCATTTCAATTAGTAAAATGAGAATTAAATTTATATTATTTAATATATTATTATTAATAATTTTGTTTACATTAATATATTTATATTTATATATAAATTATAGTAATTATGAAGGTTTCCAAGATGTTGTAAATAATACATATAATAAAACACAAATAGATACAATATATGCTGATCTTTTATTAAGAGATAATACAACTATTAGAGATGGTTCTACATCTGCGTTAGCATTTAATTCAGCAAATTCAATATTATATTATAATGATACATTTAAAAATAGTGGTGATAGAAATGAATTAAAAGATGGTTATTATTGGATTAATTTACCAATTGCAGGACCACAATATATATATTGTATAACTGATACATCATATTATGGTGGAGGATGGATGTTAGCTTTAAGAGGAGTTAAAGGAAGTACAAATTTTGGATACGATTCAAAACATTGGACAAGTGAAACAACATTTAATTCAGAATATAATTCTATTAAACAATTAATAGATATAAAAGATGCAAATTTATTTGAAAAAAGTAGTATAGGTAATAAAATTTTTGAAAAAAATTTAAATCCAAATATGTGGGATGCTAAATTTAATACATTTAATCATACACCTGCAAAAGAATGGATGGCTATATTTTATAATAAAGCAGGTGATAAAAATATAATTGGTGGTGATTTAACACCAAATAATAGAGGATGGATATGGTATGAAAATAAAATTTTATATGATGATAAATTTGATTATACATTACTTGAATTATTTAGATTATTACAAAAAAGAAATTCAATGTTAGAATTATATAATTTATCAGCAAATAATGTTGATCCTGATAATTTTACAAAAATAAAACCTTATAATAATATAAGATTATGGTCATTTCAAAGAGGATATAAAAAATATGCTATAAATTATAATATTTCTGAAGTATTAGAAAAAACACATAATAGAGGAGCACAAGTTAGATGGGGATTTGCTTGGAATAATGAATTAGATCCTCATAGTAATGATGTATATAATGGTATAGGTGTAAAATATAGAACAGATAATAAAGGAAATTCTGCAGGAGATTTTATATATTGTTGTGAAAGTGAAAAAGGATTAAATGATTCAATGGCATTTGAATGGTATATAAGATAAAAAAATAATTTATTTAAAAGATAATTCATAATTTTTATTATTATTTTTAGATATTAATATAGTTGTTGTATTTAATATATTTTTATCATTATTTTTTCCAAAAACATTTTTAATTTTATTAAAATGATTAATTTCTATTTTATCATTTAAAATAGTAAATAAATTACTATTAATATTAATTAAATATTCTTCTTTATTTCTAATAATATAAGGATATTCATTAAGTGTTTCAAGAGAATATAATAAACATTTATTATATATATTATAAAATTCAAAAATTTTAATTAAAATATAAAATATCATTATTTTATGATCATTTAAAATTAAATCTTTATTATTTTTATTTAATAATAAAGCTATAGTATTAGAAATTTCATCTTTATTAATATTATTTTTAATAATAAATTTTTTTATATCAAAAATATGATTATGAACTTTTATTTTACTTCTTAAATTTTTTGGAATATCATTATAATTATAAATTTTATAATAAGGAATAGTTAGTTTATTAATATCAATATTAATAATTAAATATTCAAATATTTTTTTAATTCTATTAATTTCATCATTAATTAATTTAATAAAATTATTTTTATCTTCTTCTTCATTTTCAGATAAATTAGAATTATCTATATTAATAATTATTTCATAATCATCTTTATTATCATCTTTATTATTAGTAAAAAAAAATATTTCTTTTTTAGTATCATAATAATTTAATAAACCATCTAATAGAATATTAGGTTGTTTATCAAATAAATTATAATTAATAATATTTTTAATAAATAAAGTTTCCATAAATAAAAATAATAATTTAATGTTTAAATATTATTATATTTAACAGATTTATAACATTCTTTAAAATTGAATGGATTTCTAAATGGACATCTACATTCTATTAATTTAGTTTCAGGATTAATATATTTATTAACTTGTTCTTGTTTTAAATAAGTAATGAAACAATTATAATGTATAATATTAGATTTATTTTTATTAGTATTAATTTCAACAATTTTATTATCATTATTAATATTTTCAATTTCTTCTAAACAAATATAACAAATCTCATCTTTATTTTCAAGTTTATTTGAAATTTTAAATGGTATATTAATAATATTCCAATAATAATTAGGTTTATCAATCATTTTTAAAATTCTATAACAATTAATAAATTCTGTTTTAAAATTATTTATATTTCTTGTAAAAGAAGTTGTTAAATTAGTTATATCTGTCATTATATCAATAGTTGTTTTAGCTTTATTAATATAATTCATACTATCAATTGGTGTTCCAGTACAATTTGATAATCTAATTGATGTTCTACCATTTATTTTTTCCATAATAAATACATTACATAAAAAGTCTAAATTATAAAATGGAGGTTCTATAGTATTATTATTTATATTATTATTAAATAATAAATCAATATTAAATGTTAATTTAACTCCTTTAAATCTAATTGTTTTTCCAATATAAAGTTGAATACTTAATTTTGTATGATTTAAAGAAAGATTATTATTAATATAAATACTAGCAGATTTATTAATATTATTTATAATAACTTTTCCATTAAAATTTGAAACAAATTGATTAATTTTATTAATAAATTTTTTAGAATTTATTTCATTTTTAAAATAAATATCCATATCATTTGGAATTAAAATTCTTTTTGATGTTTCAATATCATATTTATTATCCCAATATTTATTAAATTCTATTTTTTTATTATTAAATTGTTTTCTAAAATGTGTTGATATTATTGTATCTCTAACTAAACCACCAAATATAATACCTTGATTTGATAATCCTATATCTTTAATTTCATTAATTAATAAAATAAGTTCTTTATTATAATTAATATTAACTACAGTGTTAGTCATTTTATGTATTAAATTAAAATATAATTAATAATCAATTTTTATTAATAAATTTATAGTAAAAAAATGATATAAGGATAATTTATTATTAATATTTGTGCTTCTATAGCTCAGTTGGTTAGAGCGAACGGCTGTTAACCGTTAGGTCGAAGGTTCAAATCCTTCTAGAAGCGTCATATTATTTTTTATTTAACTTTCATTAATAATAAATATGAAAGATTTATTAATTTTTTATTATGATTTTTACTATAAATTATTTAATATTAATATTTTTATATGTTTAAAATATTAAAAAAAAATGATTTAAAGATAATAATATATATTTAAATAAGTCCTGTTAGCTCAGAAGGTAGAGCGTTAGGCTTTTAACCTAATGGTCATGGGTTCGATCCCCATACAGGATGATTTATTTTTTTATCTTTCAATTATAGTTGATTTTATTTTACAATTATCAAATAATGTTTTAATATAATTAATAATATTATCTGTATCTTTTAAAGTTTTACAAGTATATAAATCCATTGCAACTTTTCTTTCTTCTACAAATGTATGAATTGATAAATGTGATTCACTCAATACATATACTCCAGTAATACCATATGGTTTAAATTGATGTAATGCTTTATTAACTACATTTAAATTATATTTATTTACTATTTTATCTAATAATTCTATAATTGTATTTTCATATTTAATTTTTTCATTATTTTCTATTTCATATATATCAATAATTATATGTGTTCCACTTTCAATTAAAGGATATGACATTTTAATTATTATTTATATTTATAATTAATTATTTTATATAGAAAATATTTTTTTATATTCAATTATTACATTTTCTATTGATATTCGTGTAAATGGATTAATATCTATCATTTTAAATATTAAATCTAATATTTCTAATAATATATTATTATCATTAATAGAATTAATATTTATTAATGATAATAATATTAATGATAATAAATTTATACCTACCATATACACATCTATTTTATATCTAATATCAATATTATCTATAGAATTTTTTTTTGTTATATCTTTAATATATAAATTAAACTCTTTTTTTGTTGTAATCTTATTTAAATCATATGTATCACTTTTAAATAAATTTAAAACAATATTAGATTTATTATAATATTCTAATAATTTATTATATATATATATTATTTTATTTTTTAAATTTTTTGATAAAAAATTTTTTTGTATTATTTTTTCTATTATTTTTTTTATATAGTTAATAAAATCATATAAATTATCATTATGTTGTATTTCAAAATTATTATTATAAGCATAATAAAGCATATTAAATTCTGGTGGAAAAAATAAAAATTTAGTATATTTTAAATATTTTCCATAAGTTATATCATAGAAATAAGCATCATCTTTTTTTGTTAATTTACCAAAATCTATTAATATAAGTTTTTTATTTATATAATTATATAATATATTATCATTTTTAATATCAAAATGTATATAATTATTTAATGATATTTTTTTAACACCTTCTAAAATATTAATAAATAAATATAATATTTGAATTATATTTTCTGAATTATTTATTATATAATCTTCAAGATTTATTCCACCATCTTCATATATAATTTGATAAATTTTGTTATCTTTATTAATTAATTTACATTTATAAAAATTTTTTGTATTTTCTATATTTTCTTCTATATATTTTTCATCTGGATTAATTATACATTTATCTAACATTTTTATTGTAAAAATACTATTTGGATCTATTTTATTCTGAATTATATTATGTAAGTATATTTCTTCTTTCCAATTATTTTCATTTGGAAATAGTTTTGTTATTGTATTAATATTTTTAAAATTATCTTCTTTATTATTATGACAAATATATGCTGGTTTAACTACACATCCAAATGATCCACTTCCTATATATGAATATTTTTTCATATTATTATTTTAAAATAAAAAAAAACAAAATATTGTTTTTATATATTTAATTATTTATGCTTCTTTTTGTGCTTTCCACATTTCACCAATTTCTCTCATAAGATTTTTTGGACTAATTTTTTCTTCTCCATCTCCTTTAGCATTTTCTCGTGCTTTTAAAATAGCCATTTGTTCTTTCATAAAAATTTGATATTTAGTTAATTCTCTTTTTGGTTTATCTTCTTTAATATCTTCTTTATCTTCTTTAATACCTTCTTTATCTTCTTTTTTACCTTTACCTTTTGCTTTATTTTTAAATTTATCATAAGCATTTTTAGCTAAAGTAGAAATTGTTGTTTCTAATTCTTTTTTAGTATATTGTTTATTTTGATTGAAAAATTCGTTTATTTTTGATACAATATCATTAATAATTTCTTTATTAGCGTCCATTATTTTATATAATAATAATATTAATGATAATAATCATTTTTTTTCTCATATATTAATTTAAAATATAGTAAAAATTAAAAATAATACTAATATTCTTTAGTATACTTAAATATAAACAAATAAAATACAAAAAAGACTATTATTCCTTCTTGTATTTTTTTATTTTTATCTATTTATCCTTGAAAAGTAAGATTATCTCCAGCTTTCCATTTTTCTGATGCTTCCTTTAACATTTGTTGACTACTCCTCCTATCTTTTTTTTCTTTAGAAGCATCTTCTTCCTTCATTAAAGCAATTTGATGCTTAATATATAAATTCCAACGGCTAATACCTCTTTTAGGTTTTACATTATCTCCATCATCATGAAGATTATCCTTTTTAACCTCTTTTTTAGTACATTTTTTACCTTCTTTTAAAAATTTTGAACACAATGTTCCAAATTCAGTTGGAGTAAGTTTTTCACCATTTTCTATACTATTCATTAGAACCTTTTTGATATTGCTTACAATCGTATTAACTTGTTCAACTGAAGTCATTGTTGATAATTAATAATTGAGTAAATTATTATCATTTTTTATAATTTAGTCTAATTTTTAATACAAATTTATAAATTGAAATTATATATTTTTCTTTTCATTTTATAATACTTTCTTAAGTTTTTATTGACTATTCTTTCTATCTTCTTTAAGTATATAAAAAGATAATATTTATTTATATACCATAAATGTGCTTTATAGTATGATTATGTTTTGGGAATAAATAATAATATTTAATACATCATTGGTTAAAAAACAAAGGAAAAAATGTAAAGGATATCAAGTATCTATAATAAAAGATATAAATAATTGTAATGTTTATAATAAAATAGATTTTTATTATATTTGGTTAGATTTTATAAGAATAAAATATATTTTAAATATTTTTGGAAAATAATTAAATAATTGTTCATTGTAATTTAGATATAATAATAAAATTAATAAATAAAGATTATAAATTTTTAAACTTCTTTTTAAAGATTAGAGAATTACATATAAATATTAATAATGAAATTATTTTTAATTTATCTTTTTATACTTATAAATAATATATTATGTTTTAATATATTTATACCAAAATCTATTAATGATATTATTATTAATTTTAATAATAATAAAAATAATAATATAAAAATAAAAAATACAAATAAATTTTTAATTTTAAAATATTTAAATGAACCTTTAATAAATAATAAAAAAACTTTATCTAATCAAATAATAGAAAATAATGATTTTAAAAATAAAATAAATGATTTTATTAAAGATAATAATAAACCTATTTTAATTTTATATGAAAAAAATAATAATAATATAAAATTAAAATATTCATTTTTAATAAAAAATATAAATTCATATTTTTGTAAATGTATTTTATCATATAATAATAAAATTGATAAATATAAATTTAATATATTTTGTATTGAAATAAATAAAAATGAAACATTATGGAATATTATAAAAATTTATAATTTTATAAAATATAAATTTTTAAATTTCTTTTTTTATGATTGGAGAATTATATATATAAAAAAATATTA
>Ga0114964_10000658_pt1 | contig 26476 bp, 25 predicted proteins | sample C_131016_MF_Meta_FD_92638 | JGI IMG/M metagenome (GOLD analysis project Ga0114964, IMG submission 92638) | Freshwater microbial communities from Lake Croche, Canada to study carbon cycling - C_131016_MF_MetaG | ecosystem: Environmental > Aquatic > Freshwater > Lake | place: Lake Croche, Canada...
AAAAGTGCGCAAAAAACTAGTTAGAGCTTCGTTAATAAAAGTGCGCAAAAACTTTTTAGAACTTCGTTAAATAGATGAATACATTGCAGAAACGATTCTATCTATTTCTTTTTGGTTGTATCGGTGTGCGCACCCTGTTTACGGTGGCAGCAGCAAATGTAAGCGCCGCTACTTTACAAATCTTTGGTTTTATCGCACTTCTCCCCGTATTAGGCTGGTTACGCATTATGTTATTTGGAGAACGAAATACAGGCCCTGAAGTCTTTGGAGGTAAGATTTGGTGGCAGAATCTACGTCCGGTTCATACTCTCTTATGGGCCGGATTTGCCTATCGAGCGATCTATGGATTCACCTCTGCGTGGCGTTTGCTAGCCATTGATACATTAATTGGACTCGGTGCGTTCTTATTTCATCATTATGCCAATGGAAATCTTGAGATTATGCTTTCTTAATATTATTTCCTAGACAACACTTATAATGGAAAGCGGTCGAATGATGATTCTACATTCTTTATTGATTGGTATTGTATTATACGTTTTTATGGTGTTTGTGCTTGGTCAGAGACCAATTGTTGCTGAGAATCGAAGTATTTTGTTAGCGGCATTGGTATTAGCCTATATGATGGTATTTGGTCATGGATTACCAACGTCATTCAATCGAAGTTTGTTTTGATGCTAATTATTTAGAATCTCATGAAGACGCTTCGATACGGCCGGTCCAACCTTTCTTGCTCCTACTTTGACTGCTTCGATTTCTTTAACTGGCGCATCCATGATTACTCGAAGAGATCCAAAATGAGTGATCAGCGCTTCCGACATCTTTACCGAAACTCCAGGACACTGTGCCAGACACGCAATGGCAAACTGTTTGGGATCCGCTGCGTTTACTTTCTTTTGAACATGGATCCCGTCCGTCATTTTGATCCGTTCGGTAGTCTGACGAAGACGCGTCGGATCCTCCTTCCATTGTTCCATCAATGTTTGAATTAGTTCCGCTGTTTCTTGAACTGAACTAGTTTGAATGACAGGAATCTGGTAATGAAGCACCAGTCGTTCAATGAACTTCATCAGTGCCGATTTTTGAAGACGTCCTGTGGAGGACGATAACGATCCTTCCAAAATATACATGGGCTGTGTTTTGTGTTCCTCGCAGAATGCCAGAATACGACCTCGTTGTTCACGATATCTCCCATCTAAAATGGATGCTTCTAGATCGCGAATGGATTTACGTTCAATCACCAACCCACCTTCTACCATTTTTTCTTCCTCCATTCCGATCCAAATATCACCGACAGGAAGTGCCTTCACTGTTACATCATTCAATAAGGTAATTAATTCTGATTCTCGTGTATCTAACCAAAACATACTATGACAAGTATACTATGTTTTGTTTAGATCTCTGCCTAAATAAAATCAGCGAGAAGTAGGCAATGAGTCATCTTCAACTTCGAGAGGGCGAATTAGAACGCTTGAATAAGAATCATCCCGATAAAGTCCCCGTATTTGTTACTAAATCCCACCAGTCAAAGGATACTCTCGCAGATATTCGCAAACATAAGTTCTTAGTTCCTTCCGAATTAACCATGGCACAATTCGTATCTACCATTCGCCGATGGATTCTTCTTAAACCAGAAGAGGCCATTTTTGTATTTATTGGAAATATATTACCAATGACCGGTTCGACCATGGGTGAACTTCATGCGCAACACAAAGGTACCGATGGCGTCCTTCGCATATGTTATGCAACCGAAAATACATTTGGTTAATCTTTGCGTTTGCGATGACGACGATTGTACTTCTTAATTGCCTGTGATTCCGAACTTGTATTGGAGACAAATTCAGGAATACGTGATATAGGTTGTTTAGGCGACTCTGGTACAATTTCTTGTGTAGTTTCCACAGGAAGGATAATCTTTAGATTCACCGGTGGAAATTCTACTACCTCTTTCACTTCTACTTTCGGCTCTTCTTTTGGTTCTACGATTAGTTCCTCTTTTACCTCTTCTAAAATCGGAGTCAATGAACGCTTCTCGATTTCGATCACGGTAACCGTGTTCTCCAAGTCAAGAGCGATTGGTTTCACAGGCTCAAGATGTACAACTTTTCGAGATACATATGGTATGGAAAGATACGTACCCATCCTACCTACTATCCAGTTTATTCAGTTTAGGTCACCATTTTTTTGTATTGTAGCAATCCAAAAAAAATGTGTTATGATATGAAATGTTATGATCTACACGATTAATTCCAAGCAGGGATTGGATATGATGTTGTAAACATTCTGTCTACACCAGGTGTCCATTGCGGGTTATCGTTCTTTCCCTTACCAACACGCTGGCGCGCATTCATAAATGGATTTAGTCCTGCCGCCAAATCGGAAGCCGGATAGGGGACTTCAATGGTTTCTTCTCCACGCTGGCGCATCACTTGTTGCTGTGCTTGCTCTGCTCTATCTTCCCATACAATCGTGGGATTCTTTTCTTTCACTTCTGTTATTTCCCAGATATTCTCACCCTGCTTTGATTTTTGAATCACAGGAATCAGACCTTTCTTATCATATACCTTATCAAGCAAGTTCTTCACATCATCTACCGAATAGGTAAGTAGATCTTTGCTTGATTTCGGCTGATAGGTTTGAAGAATCTTACGCTCGGCCTCTTCAGGTGATTCAGCAACAGGTGATTCCATACCTTCTTTTAAATAGGGCGCTGGTTGCGCCGCATAGTTCACATCCTTTGTATACTGTATTTGCTTTTCCTGAAACGTCTGTGAAGCCGGTCCTTGTGTCGACCAATCCAACGGGTACCGGGTCATCGCGTCACTGATTTGTTGCTGCGATGCCTCTCGAGATCCTTGATTTTGAAATACAGCGGATACTTCATATTCATCTCGTTCAGGTTGTGCTGGATATGCCTTTTCCGGCAAGGATGCGTTCGGATTCGTATTAGGCGAACCATCTTGGTTGAATCGTGGTACTGAATCTTGAAAGGTTTCAAAATATTTACGACTTCCCAGATAAATGGCCATGTATCCGATAAGTAATAAAATGATGATGGTGTATGGTACGGATCCTTCCATGGTCTCTCTATATTAATAACAGAATCCTAAAGTAGAATGGGCACTCGAAAAGGTCATAAAGGTCCCAAAAGCCGTAGATTCAAACCCCGTAGAACTACTCGCCGTCATTCTGATATGGGAAGCATCTTACCACCACTTGATGTTCGCTCCAAAGGAGCATTAGGTGCCATGATGAAACGAATCAAGAAGGGTCCTTTGACCATTGTGCTTGTATATGCAGATTGGTGTGGTCACTGTCATCACTTTATGCCACATTTTGATGCGGCAGCAAAGAATCACAATCGCTCCATTCAAGCAGTAAAGGTCAACGATACCATGGTGAATGAAATGAACCAGGCTCTCAAGAAAAATAATCAGCAGGCCAAAGAAATCAATGTTGATGGGTATCCGAGCGTTCTGATGATTGGACCCGATGGTAATCAGGTTACTTCAGTAGAGCCTGTGAAGGATACGAGTGTGATGACGGAAGTGATGAATCAGTCTGCGCAGATGGCGAATGAGGCGGGCCTTTCTAATAAAGTGAATAACATGAATGTTGTAGAAGAGCCAGCAAATGCGAATAGCGCTGAAATGGAAATGAATACATCGCTCGGTGCGAACAATCGCAAATCAGGCCCCAACATTAATTCATTGAAAGCAACCGTCCCTGATTTCATTGCCAATTCCATGGGTGAAAATAAGGGCGTATCGGTTGCTATGAATCAACCCAATAAGGTGAATAACGCAATTATCAATAAGGTTAATAAAGTGAATAATCATACTGGCAGTATGAAAATCATGGAAGAAGATGCTGAACAACAAGCTTCACTTTATTCTCCTCCTTCCAACGGCCCCTCCCTTGCCATGCCTCCTACCACAAACGATTTGGAATCCATTCGTGAGCCCACATCGATAAAAGGAGGAAGTTTGTATGCTGCCATGTCACAGTCCGCCTATACTCTTGCTGCTCCTGCGGCACTGTTGGCTACCGCTGCCCTCATGATGCGACGAAAGACACGTAAAAACAAAACACGTACACACAAGAAGTATCATCGTCGTGGATAAAAATTGAACCTCCCTTTCCCGCTGTCAAATAGCTAACCATGTCTGATCTTGTCTTTCATTTGTTAGATATCCAAGCACGCGACATGCGCATCGAGTCCGAGCAGGAGGATGTCGTCGAAGTCGCCTACGATTCCCATTCCGACGAGGATGATGAAATTCAAACCCGTCGTCAAAAAAAGAAGATTACTACTTCTGCCTCTCAGCGACAATTCATTATTCACTTGTTCGGTGCCACCGAAACTGGCCAACCCCTTCGCTGCGATGTGACTGGTTTTCGCCCCACGATGTACCTTCGACTTCCCGAAGAGAAAACATCGGCTGCCGCACAAACCATTCAAAAACACATTCGCGACCAACTCACCAAACAACGCATTGATTTCTCCGAACTTACTATTACTCGCATTACTAAGAAAATCTTCTACGGATTCACGGCAGGCACCTTCTATCCCTTTCTTCAAATCGACGTACCCTCTCTTAGTCTCTTTCGAACCCTTCGTTCCATGTTCTTGGACGAGTTTCTGAACTCTACAATGTACATTGACGACAATATGAACATTGTTGCGAAGCGTCCCGACTTTCCACCTCCCCGTGGTAAAAAGGTTGAAGTCTTCGAGGCCAATTTGGACCCTATGCTTCGCTTCCTTCACGTTCAGAATATTCAGCCCTGTGGATGGGTGTGTGTCAAAAACGGAAAGCAATCCATTACCAGTGAACAAGGTGCGTCACTCGTTCTGGAATGTGACTTTGAACAAATCGTGCCAACCCAGGGCCCTCGTGTTTCCGCTCCGTTCTTGACAGCATCATGGGATATTGAGTGCTTCTCTCGAACGGGTGATTTCCCTGTCCCCAAGCGAACATGGAGCAAAGCGGCCAAAGAACTGCTAAAACTTGGTACATCTGGTAACGATGTTGCGTCCATCATTGCCAATAGCATCTGTACGGCTGACATGAATCCACCCGATACGCTTTATAAGGGGATGACACCGATTTATGCGACCTTTCGAAAGGGATTTACTTTGGAGTCTGTGGGAACGGCACTTACCAAAGCGACGGCTTCGTTTGATGCCGTATTCCAACTTGCCGATGGACAGGAAGCAATGGAAGTACTTCTCGAAAAAACACTTCAACGTTATCTCGTTTTGGAAGGCGATCCTGTGATTCAGATTGGAACGACGCTGACTCGTGGAACCAAAGAATCGACTGAACGACACTTGTTTGTCTTTCCTGATTGCGCCCCCATTGATGGGATTGAGGTTCATGCGTATCCGACCGAAGCATTAATGATTAACGCCTGGTTTGATTGGATGATTGAGCGCGATCCTGATATCTTGATTGGATACAATGTCTTTGGCTTTGATGAGTCTTACCTGTGGGCCCGTGCGGAAGAGCTCAAGCTGGTCAAAGATAATGCTCCTTTTCATGCCATGAACCGTCTCGTAGAACTCGCGGGAGAGCTAAAACTCGAAGAGAAGTTCCTCAGTTCCTCTGCCATGGGTGACAATCGTATGTACATCTGGACCACGCAGGGTCGCCTTCAAATTGACTTGTTCCATTATATCAAACGTAACAATGTCCTGCCTTCTTATAAACTAGATGAAGTCACCAAACATTTTATGTCTGGAAAACTGAAAAAACAAACCTATGATGTAGAAACTCGTCAGTTGCGTTTGGAAGTGGCCGGTGCCATCAAAGATGTTCGTGCGGGACGTGCTATTACTCTTCTCGATGAAACCGGTGAAACGGTGTCTCAAAAACTGATGATCGATACCGTCGACGGAAACGTACTTCATATTACCTGTGAGTTGGACGACGATGCGTTGTTGGAAATGGAAGATGCGACCAAATGGGTCGTTGTAAAGGATGATGTTAGCCCGCAGGATATCTTCCGTCTTCATCGTGGCTCTGCGGAAGACCGCGCGGTTGTAGGTAAATACTGTCTTCAAGATTGTGACCTGGTCATTGACCTGTATCGAAAACTAGAAACCTTTAACAACTCCATGTCGATGGCGAACGTTTGTTCCGTACCCGTCAGCTATATCTTTACACGTGGACAAGGTATCAAAATCGAATCGTTGATGTTCAAATGCTGCCGAGAGCGTGGTGTCGTGATTCCCGTCTTGCCCGCTCCCACACAAGGAGGCGATGATTCCTATGAAGGTGCGATTGTATTGGACCCTCAGCCTGGATTCTATTCCACCAGTCCGATTGGAGTATGCGACTTTGCCTCTCTGTATCCTTCCACGATTGTCAGCGAAAACATCAGTCACGATTCCCTTCTCTGGGTCAAGGACTTTACAAATGACGGCGAACTAATTACGCATCAGTGGGGCTCCGAAGTGTACGATGAATGCGAGGGGTATGCGTATACCGATATCGAGTATGACATTATTCGCTCAGATCCTTCCGATACTCGCAAACATCCTCGTAAAATCAAGTGTGGTCGTCGCATCTGCCGTTTTGCCCAGCCACTTGACGGTAGTAAATCAACACTGCCTCAGATTACTACATGGCTCCTTACTGCTCGTAGTGCGAAGAAGAAAGAAATGAAGGCAGAGAAAGATCCTGAACGTTATGCGCTGCTGGATGCCGAACAGCTGGCCTACAAGTTGACAGGTAATTCGCTGTATGGACAACTGGGTTCAGGTACATTCAAGATTCGTCTTCAAGCACTGGCTGCGTCCGTTACCGCGTATGGTCGCAAACAGATTCTATACGCCAAAGCGGCCATTGAACAGTTTTATGGACCGGCTGCGAATCTGAAACATGGCAGTGCGAATGTCATGTATGGTGATACGGACTCTCTGTTTGTCGAGTTTAACGTTAGAAATCATGAAACAGGCGAACGGCTAGAGGGTCGTGAAGCCCGTGTGGCCACCATTGAAATGACCGATGAAGCGGGTGCGCTGATTACGAAGACTCTTGCTGCACCGCACGACTTTGAATTCGATAAGGCATTTGACCCTCTTCTGATGTTCTCGAAGAAGCGATATGCCGGCAACATGTATGAGGAGAATCCTGATGAGTATGTTCATAAATACATGGGGATTGCGTTGAAGCGTCGTGATAATGCGCCCATCGTCAAAACCATCTTTGGTGGCGCCATGAAAATGTTATTGGATAAACGAGATGTTATTGGTGCCTTTCAGTTTGTGAAGGAGAAATGCTTGGAACTGGTGGATGGTAAGGTGAGTCTTGGTCAGCTGACCGTTACCAAATCGTTGAGGGCAGATTATGCGGACCCTGCTCGTATTGCTCACAAGGCTCTGGCCGACCGCATTACGTTGCGAGACCCAGGCAATGCTCCTGCGGCTGGTGACCGAATCGGCTACGTATACATCAGTGCCAAAGCAGGTCAAGAAGCATCGAAACTTCAGGGCGAGCGCATTGAAACCCCGCAATTTATCAAGGACCATCAACTGATTCCTGATTATCGTCATTACATTGAACATCAACTTCAGAATCCAATTTCACAGGCGTTTGGACTACTTCTCGAGCAGATTCCTGGATTTAAACTAGAGATGATTCGTAGTTGTCCCACCGTGTCTGAGGATTTGGATAAGTATTTGGCGTTTCGTGAGGCAAAAGCGGCGGAGCTACTGTTTTCCGATTGCCTGCGACGTTTTGAGAAAACAAGTAGTCGTCATGCGATTACCAGTATGTTTGGCGGCAATGTTGTCATTACCAAGGCAATGGTATCAAACGTGCCTACAAAGGCAGTTGATGCTACAAACATGGCCGTATCAAAACCTGTGACGCGTCTAAGCGTTAGCAAACAAACCACTATGAGTAGCTTCCTTCTGGATTCCATGATTGTGGAAAATAATGATAAGAAAAAACGGGCTGCAAAAGCTGCTGCCACGCGTGCGGCAAACAAAAAAGAAAAAGAGTCATCAATGTAATTTCCTTGTATTGCGTATCGTATTTCTTACTTTCGTATTTTTCTTTTTACGCGTACTCATATTGGCTCGAGGAGAGCGAATAATTTCTTGTTCTATATAATCATCATTTGGAAAATGTGATAAAGGTGTTGGCTTGGGTTGGTTAAATACTGTCTTAAATATAAAATGTTCTGGTGTGTATCGTGTCAATGAGTGTTCTTCTTGATATCCTCCGTTACAATATTCCTCTGCATTCTTCATGCCTTCTTCATTTTCTTTGATAAACTTTTTTGTTAATTTCGGACCGATTGCTCGAATATAGCCCTCTTTTACCATTTGTTTATGTCGATGGTTCAATTGCTTTCGAATTTGTTTTTCGGTTGATGTTACATGAACAATAAGAACCTGATAGGTTATATTTTTTTGTTTTTCTAACAATGGTAAAATGTCATCGCCCATTACATTTTTGGTAGAGCTAAATGTTGTATCATAAATAATATTATACCCTTCTTTAATTCCATATTCTAGCCCTTCTTTGCGAAGTTCTGTTAATGTTTTATAGTGTGTCTTTCGTGCTTTTTCTTTTTCTCTTTTTCCTCTACCTTCTATCTTATTTAGAATTCGATGAACAGTATAATTTGAATCAAACATTCGATCTCGCGAACGAATGGTAGCCATATAGACTTCATTTAATACAGCATAATCACCATCCGTTAGTGGCTCAATCCCACGTTTCTTCCGCATTTCATCATATAATAATTTTGTAGTAATTCGATACGGTATCACGCGTTCCACTAAACTATCAAGTGATACATTGTAAAATTGGTCATATTCATATTTATGTTCGTGTAATATCTTTTTAATTTGTGTTGTTTTTCCTACACCGGGCGCACCTACGACTACTACGAATAGAGGCGTATCGGGTCGCGTTAGTGGTATACCATGTGAAAAAATGGCATGAATCTTAGAAACATCTTGTACATCATCCAATGTTCTAAAGTCCATTACTCTACTATGTGCGAAATATTATTTATTTAAATTGTCCGTTATAGCAGAAATGGGAAATGCCGAGTCACATCCGACCCATTTAAAATTAACGCTTGTGAATAACAAACGGATCGCGGAACAGCTATTAGAAGATGCGGAGGCGATCGATTTTTATTTGGATACCTGTCAACGCGACCCCATGAATGCGAAAGCCCGTCGTAAACTTACCTATGCCATTAATACTCCCAAGGAATCGGCTGATTATCAATCAGCACTCGATACAATTGTACCACGACTTCCGAAACGACTTCAAATGGACTTACAAGAAGTATATATTGTTTCTTTGATGCCGTCTGCCGATGGAGGAATGCCCCATACTCGTCCCTATCAGCTCATCTGTTTTCCTCAGATTGACCAAGTGAAATCACGCAGCACCATGATTCATGAACTATGGCACATTCATCAGAGAAAATACAAAGAAACGTGGTCGAGTGTATTTCAACAACTCGGATGGACGGAGTGGAACGGTCGACTCCCCGCATTCTTAGAAAAGAACCGTCGTCTTAATCCCGATACGATTGATTGTCCCTTATGGATCTATCAAAATACATGGGTCCCTGTCCCTGTGTTTCGTGACATTTCTCTTCCCTCGGTACGCGAAGTCGATATCTGGTTTTATCACGTAAAAGAAGAATATCATCTTAAACAAATCCCAGCCAACATGGCGACTTTTTTCCCGAATCTACCACAAAGTGCGTATGAACATCCCCGTGAGATTACTGCGTATTTATTGGCGGATCATTCGCTCTATGCCAACTCTCCTGCCATGAAGTCTCTTCTTTCATCGGTAGGACAATTGGCAATTTCATAATCTCATATAGTTATAGTGAGAGTCATGTGTGTTCACGATCGAAAATGTACCGCATGGATTTCTCTGGTGGGGATAGGATATCCCGTGGAAGGATGTCTTCGATCCGCTGAATGGTTGCGCTCCATTCGAATTCCCTGTTATCAATCCATTGTGAATCCCATGCTATATATCGAACGACCCAATGAGCGTCTAACGTGTCTTAAAACAGTATCTCATGGCGCATTTGGATACATTGATTGGGCCATGTATCATCATGGACAAGAGGAAAAACACGTATATATCAAACGCCCGATTCTTCCTGGAAAAACACTATTATATGAAGCCTGTATTCAACACTTAGTCTATGAATGTCTAAAAGAGATCGGGTTTCCACAAGGCGCGCCTCGTGTTCTACGTCTCGTTTCACTGCGCGATGATTCGATCGGATTTGCGATGGAACCGATCGAAGGCGCATGTACCTTGGATCGATATCTGGATTCTGCTTCCCCGTCTTGTTTATCCAACATTATTGTCGATTGTCTTCTCCAGTTATGTGCGATGATCTGGCATTTGGATCAACGGATCGGAATCAATCATCGAGATCTAACACCAAGTAACTTTCTAGTCACCGATCATCCTTCTCAGATCAAAATCCTGACGATCGAAAATGAAATCATTGATCTCACTTCCTCGAGATCGCTTACTTTGATCGATTTTGGGTTTTCCTGTCTTGGATCCACCAAAACCCATGTTGCTGAATTATCACTTAGTACGGTATATCCTGTCACCGATCCCTGTCCAAAGGAAGGTCGTGATATGTATCTATTCTTAGGGTTACTATATATTGACTATCATTCCCGTCTTCCTTCTCAGCTAAAGGCGCTGTTTGAATCTTGGCTCCAAGAACCTGGATCGAACCTATGTCGTTTTATGAGAATGGACAAGGAAAGTTCAAAGAAGTGGTTATATTTTATGGTAGGAAATGATACGATCAAGAGATTTCATTCTAAGCCGTCGCGGATCGTAGCGGATTTACAAGCATTAATGTGATTTAAAGACTTGTGTCTTATTTATCATAATATGGCATTTGTACAAGCAATGAACTCACAACACACAAAAGGTGTGAACGGTGCCGATGTATACATCGAGACGGGTGATGCTCGTCTGACTCTCTTTACCATGTTGAATCGTGGACTGGAGGAGAGCTACATCCAAAAGTATGTTGAGGAAGTAATCAACCGTAATTCATGGGAAGAGAGTCGCGATCTCTTTGTCATGGCGTTTCAGACACGTGACATTCGTGGTGGAAAAGGCGAGAAGAAACTATTCTATCAGTTCATGAAGATGCTTCATCAGTTTCACCCCAATACAACACGTCGCATGTTGAAGCTGGTTCCTGAGTATGGTTGTTGGCGTGACATGTGGGCGTTATGGCTGAAGATTCCTGAGCTCAACCAGGATATCATGGATATCGTATACGACCAGTTTATGGAGGATTTGTCCAATGCTGCGTCAGGTGAAACCAAGTCCATGTCACTCTTGGCCAAGTGGCTGCCTCGTGAGAAGTCCGCTACCTACCGTGGTTTCGCTCGCCAAATTGCATATGGACTGTATCCCAATGAGGATTCCGATCGCAAGAGAATGATTCGTTATCGCAAGGAAACTAGCTTTATGAACTCTGTTCTTAAGACGGTGGAGATTGATATGTGCGGGGGTACCTGGCGCAAGATCAATCCAGAGGCGGTTCCTGGTCGTTGCTTGAAGCTTCATGACAAGGCATTTCTGAATGACAAAGACGGAGAGCTTCGTTACCCTAACAACAATGACCGCATGATCTGCCGTGAGCACTTTCAGGAGTTTGTAGAAGGATTGGCGAGTGGAGAGAAGAAGGCGCATGGAGCCAACGTGGTGTTGCCTCACGAGCTTGTCTTGAAGGCACAGGATCGGTCTACCACACGTGATCAACAGGTCATCAATCAGGCACAGTGGGATTCTATTCGTGAGGACACCATGGCACTGGGCGGATTGGGCAAGGCCGTGGCCATGTGCGATTTCAGTGGAAGCATGAATGGCATTCCCCTTCAAATCTCGCTGGCATTGGGTCTTCTCATTTCTGAGTGTACACACCCATCCTTCAAAGATTACATCCTGACATTTGATGCGACTCCTACGTGGCATTCTTTTGCGGGCCATAAGACCCTGAAGAACAAGCTGGATTCACTTCGTGGAACCGGTCAGGGTCTCAACACCGATTTCTACAAGGCCTGTCAGATGATTCTGGCACGCATGATTCAGTGGAAGGTACCGGTGGATGAAGCTCCTGAGGATTTGATTGTCATTACCGATATGGGATTTGACACAGCGTCCGATTCGGCCAATCGCGCATCATCCTCTCGTTACTCCGCATGGGAGACACAGTTGACTCGTATTCGCCGCGAGTTTCAAGAGGCTGGCGAGTACGTGTGGGGCAAGGGGAATGGTTGGACGCCGCCACGCATTGTGATCTGGAACGTTCGTGCGGAGTTCAAGGACTTTCATGCCACGGCGGATCAAGAAGGTGTCGTTCAACTATCCGGTTGGAGCCCGAGCATGTTGAAGGCCCTTCAGAAGGGAGGTGTTCAGATTCAGACGCCCTACCAGGGCATGCGCGCGATTCTGGACGACGAGCGCTACGATCCGGTACGGAAGATCTGGAAAAAGAGCATGCGTTTGTAACTTAAAGATCTTCTCTATGGTATGGGTAGGAAGGGATCCCTTCCTCGCTTCTCTGTATTCCAACAGCAATCCCCCCCCCTTCAATGATTATGAAACCCCAATGGAATACAGTAAGAGAAGCGGATATCTTATCCGATAGAGGGCAGCCGCCCTCAATATTCTAACAGCAATCCCATTTCAATAATGAAACTCCAATAGAATATAGTAAGATAAGATAAAAGAGCACGTTGCTCCTTTACATTAATCCTAATAGGATTAAACCCATCAATTAAAGTATTCGTTCAGCAATCCCCCCCTTTAATAAATTGCTTTATTAATATAACGAATACAGATTGGGGCGAATTCTGTAGCCAGGGAATTCATCACAGCAATTAAAAAACAGTATATTACGAAATCATTCGTGTCATTTTATGACATCTTCTTCTCTCTAACCATTTACTACGCAAGACGTATTGAAACAGCGATTGAGAAGAATCGTTTCTACCCTCTAACCATTTGTAATACGCATTACATCCGCGATTGGGAAGAAACCGATTTCACTGGTTCCATGGGCAAATAGAAGAATCTTCTATACAAGACGGCAACGGCAACGGCAACAAGACGGCAACGGCATAAAAGGTACGACTCGAGTTTTTTTTTCTGTTTTTTTGTGTATGGGTTTTCATTTTTTGTAGTTTTTATACAGGCCCCATTGTATCCCTTACAGCAATATACATAAGTATTAATATATATTATACGTAATATATATTGTAAAAACTACGGTTTTTACTTTAGGGATACAGCATTTGTAGATAGTGTGACATGTACGTACGTGTAAAAAAAAAGTAAATCATAAAAATTCTCCATGAAGGGTATCATATTCTATATGAGAATAATATCCAAAGGGCACATATCTCCTGTAAGAGATATATAGTGACCCTTCTAACCGTTCCATTCCATGAGAATAATGTTCATCCGATGCACCATAAAGGTATCTGCCAAAAAGGCATACCATATTTAATTATATTGGTTCGCATCTTTAGAAATCATGAACATGTTCGTTGACAGAATGGAATTGTATTTTTCGCGTATTCTTTCTAAGAATAGACGAAAGATAGTTAATAGAATGTCGTATCACAATCATATCATTGAGGAAGAATCAGAAGATCAGCCCGAAGAGAGAACTTTTTCGATTGCTCTCCAACAAGGTCAGCGTCGTCGTATCATGAAAGGCATGACCTACAATATCGAAGAGAAACACGGCTACATTTACCTCGTACGCACCCGTGAATTCAAATCCTTGAATCGCCCCATCTATAAAGTCGGTCGCACGTCTCAATGTCCCGACACACGCATTAACCGTCTTCATAAATACACCAAGGGGTCTGAAATCTATTTGATTCTTCAATGTCACGTCGACGATGTAGGCTTGATTGAAAAAGAGATTCTTGAGAGCTTCTGTCATCGATTCGAACCTGGCCCCGACGGCTCCGAAGATTTCATCATTCCTACTCTCCCTGAACTCTTAGAAGCTAAACGTACCATTATTCGTGTTCTTCAGACATACGAGGAGCGTCGCATGTAATTGCTCGACCTAGCGCTTGCTGATACACCTCAAGTGTCTTATCCCGTTCAATAAAATAATGCTGATTTAACCCATTTGAACGACTCACACCATTCCTCTCCCAGCGTTTGCGATGCTTCTCCACCAAATACTCAGGTCCCAAGAAATCATAATGTCTCAACGGATATACCGTTTGGCTAAACACGACATGTCCCTGTGGAAAACTCTTATGTGCCCCATACCAATATTCCATGCTCACCGTCGGATAATAGAAACATACTCGCTTAGACATATTATCATCCTGAAATCCTTTCTTGATACGAGATATATCAATATCTGAATAGTCTGCTACCTTACTTTCTCCCACCATATTAACTCCTTGCGTAGTGATTACTGTGCTTCCTTTATGATATTCTTTTTCCAAATCCTCTTCCGTTGCTTGTAACCATTCATCCATGTCACACATAATGATCCACGACGGTTTATCCACATAATCCTTCCACATATGACTTCTCACCCAGATTAGTAACTGTTCATTCTGTTGCTCATGCGAATCATACTTCACTACACGACATCCCTCCGCATACGCAATATCAACCGACCGATCTGTGCTATAATTATCAAAAATCGTAATCAATGCATTTGGAAAGTTTGTTTTATAGTGTCGTAATGTATGTGGCAACATCAATTCTTCATTGTAACATAATAAAAAGATATGAACCTTCATCTCTTTTTATTAGGATGGAAAAATGTTTTAGACTGCCTAAAAACATCGAAAGAATAGGTACTAATGAAAGTAGTTGTCTCACGATATCAGGAAAATATTGATTGGACCAGTGGAATCGAACATTGTGTGATTTACAATAAAGGTCCAACCGTTCCTATCAGTCCACATCCTGTGGTTAGCTTGCCTAATGTGGGTCGAGAAGGACATACCTATTTGTATCACATCATCCAGAATTATGATCAGTTAGACGATCATACCTGTTTCCTACAAGGTCATCCATTTGATCACTCCCCTGATCTAGAATACCGTCTTCAGACCTTCGATCGTTCTCTCTCTTTTTATTCCGTATCCAACCATGTTCATGCGATCAATCTATGTTATGATCCAACCGATTTTAGTCTTCATGAACTATTGATCACAACGTATCTGCGCGTATTTGGACAAGCAAAATCAAATCACGAGTTTACCTTCGGAGCCGGCGCACAATTCATCGCTTCTCGTGATGCGATCCGTTCTCGGCCCAAATCATTTTATGAAAATCTTCTTCGTATCATGGAATACTCCGTTCATCCCCCTGAAGGGTTTGCCTTAGAACGGTTCTGGACCATGATCTTTACTCACACGGAGTAATACCCATATATGAGTATTACGACTTTGAGTTATTCTAACTCACACGGAGTAATCTCATTCAACATCCGATCTGACTCTTCCAGTGCGTTCTCAATCGCCGCATCCATGTTATAATACTTATAATTCGCCAATCGACCCACAAACTTTACGTCCTTTTCCTCATTTGCCAAATGTTTATATTGTTCATAGATTTTCTTATTTCTAGAGGTTGGTACGGGATAATAAGGCTCGCCATCCGCTACGGTGTATTCCTTTACGATGGTCGTTTTACCTGGAACCTCTTGATTCAAAAAATGTTTGTATTCTACAATCCGTGTATAAGGTTCCAATGTTGATGGATAATTTACAACTGAATTGGGCTGATAATGGTTTGTCGGAAGATGGATGGTTTCAAAATGGATCGATCGGTATTCTAGTTTTGGAAATCCTCGATCTGCGTAGAATTGATCAATCGGGCCCGTATAACAAACTCGATCATACTTGGATCGCATCTCATCTGTATATTCTGTATTCAGATCGATCTGAATCAATGGATGATCGATCATTGCGCGTACAAAGGATGTATACCCATTTTTGGGCAACGCTTGGAATCGGTCTGAAAAATATCCATCTTGATCATCCGTTCGAACAGGAATGCGCGCGAGCACGCTCGCATCCAGTTCTGCTGGATACTTGGCCCATTGTTTGTACGTGTACTCTTTAAAGATTGTCTCATAGAGAAAAGGCCCTACACGTTGTAGTGCGACTTCCTCGCTATTCCTTGGATCCTCACACGGGGTTGTATTATTCTGAAGCCATTCTTTCATTTCTTCCTCTGTCTGAATGTTCGTGTTACATAGTGTATTTACGGTTGTCCGATTCACAGGAATAGGGAAATGTGTTCCATTGATATTGCCCACTACCTTATGATACCACGGGACCCATTCGGCAAATCGATTCACAAATGCCCATACACGCTCTGAATTCGTATGAAAAAGATGAGCTCCATACTTACTCACACGGATTCCATGATGGTTGATTTCATCATAACAATTTCCAGCAATGTGATTTCTTTTTTCAATAATATGAACCTGTATTCCCTTTTCGGATAAGGTTCGGGCCATCGTACATCCTGATAGGCCTGCGCCTACGATGAGGATTTTCATTTACTGTATAGTAAGGCCTTAGGCCTTAGATCGCCAATGCGCATTACATACGTTACAGATGTACAAGAATTTCAGGTTGATGGCGTCATACTTTAGATAAATAACATCTTTTTCTTTATTTGAGACGTTGGATTCGCATTGCCCATTCGGGCATTTAATTGTATTGACATGAGGAAGTGTCGGATCACGTTGGGTGAATTCATTCATGAGGATTTTGTACCCTTCGGATGTTTTCTCTTTCAAGTCAATCTCCAGAATCAATCCTCCTTTCTTGTCCTCTTCCTGATATCCACAGTTGCGACAGATTCGTCGGAGTGTCTTGTCATTCTGGTCCAAATACAAATAGTATCGGCACGTCGGGCAAAAGTCAGTCTCTTTCATGGTCTTCCTATTCTTTATCACATGGTTTTAAATCAATTTTTACGAGATCTGCGTTTTTGCGTTTTTCTTTTCTTTGAACTACCCCTTTGTAAAAAAGGAGAGTTATGCTCAGTTAAGTAATGAAATGGATTTTCTGTTCGATAACACGAATTTCCATATGGACATCGCTTCAATATTGGAAAGGCTCCTTCCATTTTTTTAAGCATCATCAATTTAATCAAATGGGTAATCAATGAGTTCGATAACTCAATTGTACGATTAGATGAATTATAAAATGGCATATTCGCTTGAAGATGCGTAATAATTGATTCAACAGTACGATGGGTAGTCTCATCCGTTTCTAGATAATTTGGATCCGATTTATTGGGCGGAACTGTTAATCGAAACACACCTGTCAGTGCTTCATTTCCATCCCATGAAAAAAAGAATAATTGAAGTTGATATAACTGTGATTCATCAAATTTACCTAGACGTTGTATCACACGTGTTAGTAATTTTTTATATGATATTGTGGGAAGTCCACCCTGACCAATAAATGAATTGTGATATTGTTCATCATAGATACGCGCTTTTTCTAGCGTACATGCTTTTAATTGGTTATACTTTCGTTCATAAGGATCAAATGGAGTAGGTCCATACCGTTCAACTAGTAAACGGTACTCTTCATTTGAAGCAGCGATTGCGGATGGACTTAAATTCATATTACATTTAAATATGTCATCAATAAGTGTATCATACTCCTCTTTTGCTTTATTACGTGAAGATGATTTTTGATTTTTCTTGGCATTTGGGGGTTTAGCTTTTGACATCCTATTAACGTGTTCGTTTTATATCATTTTTACTTTTATTTAATGTATTATTTTTATGCCGTATTTTGTCCCGATAAAAATTGATGTCTAAAAAAAGGGATAATGAGTCGTACCACAATGCCTCCCACTCTTGTTGATAACGTGTTGGAGACTCCGCTCGGCATCTTCCTTGACAAGCACCGTGTGACGGAAAAGGGCGACGCGTGTTCCTTTACCGGCATGGGTCTCATGAAGGGTAAGTTCATGGTCAAGGATGAAGAGTACTCACATTTCCTTGACCTTCTCCATGAATACTTGTTTACGCAACAGCGTCGTCCCATCAATCTGGTGGAGCAGCGTCGGTGCGACTCCATGACCCCGATTCTCATTGACCTTGATTTCAAGTACCCTGCGGAGCGGGCGATTCAGCGTCAGTTCGAGATGGACCATATTCATTCTTTCGTTCAAGCATACGTCAAAAACATTACTACTTTCTATCAACTCGAGAAGCCCCTTCGGTTCTTCATTACGCTCCGTGCCGCGCCGTATGAAGACAAAAAATCCCTTCATCGCTCCATCAAAGATGGTGTCCATATCCAATGCCCTGACCTCATTCTCAATTCCGAACATCAACAAGTACTTCGACACCGTTCACTGGAGCATTTGAATTTGACTAATACCTTTAAACAAACAGGCTACATTAATGCGGAGAAAGACATCTTTGATGAAGCGATTGTCAAGAAAAATGGTTGGTTCTTCTATGGCGAGTCCAAACCTGACATTCCCGCCTATCAACTGATTTCCGTGTACGTCTACGACCCCGCTTCCGATCGGTTCTACGAAGAGAATAAGGATGACTACTCCTCTCGTCAACTGCTGGAAGTCCTGTCCATTCGCCACAATCTGCGTGTCGAGCCCATCGCCTTTCGTGAAGAGGCACAAGAGGAGTGGAAAGGACGTCTGGATTACTGTACTGGCAAGCGTGCGATGGCTGGTCCTTCTAGTCCTACGCTGCGTGGTGAAGAAGGAAAGGAAGATGCTCCCATCATTCAGTTGACCTCCAACAATGTTCATGAACAACTGGAGCGAGACAAACGTGATGTCATGACTAAACTCGTCATGGAATGCTTGTCTGCTGCTCGTGCGGGACCCTACAAAGAATGGATGGAAGTTGGCTGGTGCCTTCATCATATGGACCCGTCCGATGATGGGTTCACTCTATGGATGGAGTTCAGCAAGAAATCCCCGAAGTTTAACGAACATGAGGTTGGTCCGCATCGCCGTGAATGGATTAAGATGTCAAAATCCCATAATGAACACCCATTGACGGAGCGCTCCCTTCACCAATGGGCCAAAGATGATAACCCCAAGAAATACCACCAGATCATGAAAGCGAGCTTCGTCGACTTTGTCGAGCGTGAAGTGGATGTGACCCATACGCATGTTGCTCGTCTCATGAAACTCATGTATAAGAACGATTATTGCGCATCAGTAGATTCTAAGAAAGTCGATTGGTATCATTTCACTGGTGTATATTGGAAGAAACTCCCGCAGGGCATTGAACTTCGGAACAAAATGATTGGAGAAGTCGCACAGGTGATTTCCGATACCCGCACCAAGATTCGTAATCATCTCGTCGCAGTGGGAAGTGGTGACCGTGAATCCTCCTGGGAAGAAACACGCCTCAAGAAACTCGTAAAAATTGAAGAATCCCTCTATCAATCTGGCTTCAAAGATTCCGTTATGAAAGATTGTATCGGTATCTTCTACGAAGAAGATTTCTCCCAGAAACTGAATGCCAATCAATACTTGATTGGATTCAATAACGGCATCATTGATCTTCATGCGCCGTGTACCACCGCCACGGGCGAGGCCAGTCAGACCGTGTTGTTTCGAAAAGCCGAGCCTTCCGATTTCGTGACCTTTATGGCAGGCCGTTATGCCACCAAGAATTGTGACCCAATTGATTACATTGAGTACAATCCACGTGATCCTGAACAGACGAAAATTAACGCAGAGATTGACGACTTCATGGAGAAAGTGTTCCCTAAGCCTGAACTCCGTTCCTATATGTGGCGCAAACTCGCATCCTGTTTGGAAGGAGCCAATAAGGAACAGACGTATGAAACATGGATTGGTGTGGGTGGTAACGGAAAGTCCAAGTTGGTGGACCTGATGTCAATGGCACTCGGTGATTATGCATCCTCCCTTCAATCCACCGCAATGACTCGTAAGCGACCTGAGTCAGGCGCAGCCAATCCTGATATCATGGCGATTCGCAACAAGCGATTTATCTATATGGCTGAACCGGATGACCGTGAGCCGTTGAATACCTCTCGTATGAAGCAGTTTACAGGTGAAGATGATGTAGAAGCACGTGGCTTATTCGAGGATCAGACCAAGTTCAAAATTACTGGTAAAATCTTTATGTTGTGTAATGCGTTCCCTGCGATTAATACCCAGGACCGAGGTACCTGGCGCCGAGTCCGTGCCGTTCCATTTGAGTCTAAGTTCGTTGACCCTGGTGTAGACGAGGTAAACCCAGCGGAAAACATCCATCCACGTGATAATCAACTGGACACGAAAATGCGAAACTGGCGAACACTCTTCATGTCTCGATTGGTACACATTTACAAGACGGAGTATCTCCATGGCGGTCTTGGTAAAGTGCCCGCCATTGTGACTCAGGAGTCGAGTAAATATCAGGAGGCATTTGATTCTCTTGCGAAGTTCATGAATGCACGTATCCGTGAAATCAAGAAAGGCGGGTATGAAGCGAAAATCAAAGACATCTTCCGTGTCTACAAAAATTGGTTAGAGGCGGTGGGTGGCGGCATGGGTCGCAAACTCAATCAGAGCGAGTTGTACAAGCGTTTGTGTGACAAGTGCGGCGAGCCATCCGACAAAGCTACCTTTAAACAGATGCGACTCTTTGATGAGGATGCCGATATTGAGGAGTATGAGAAATCATTACTAGAAGGCGAGATTGCCTAATCAGAGTGAGTAAATCGGTGTGTGCTATTTTTATTAACATATATAATATAGCAGCGCCCCTACAATCAATGTAAGAATAAAACTGTAAATCAGACCCTTCCCTAGTGCCGATACCCAATTATCAGGTGAGTAGAGAACATACGTATGGAGAGCGACAATAATCATAAATAAATAGGCAATACTCATTATTACCAAGGTGTAATCTTCGATCAAATGAATACTTTTATTGGGAATGGTTTCAGGCAACTGATCACGAACATCTGTGAAATCACGATTGGTTCGATTAATGATCGCTTCCTGGTTTTTAATTTCATTCGTAAGTTGATTCTTTTTTTCAGTTAATTCCTTATTTCGCGAGGTTACCTCTGCGGTCATGGAACCCGTTGTCGGATCATACATCGAATTACCGATGGTAATTAGATCCGTAATCGTAGCCTGTAATCTGGCAATGTCTGGATCCACTGGCATTCTATTGGAAGCATCATGTTTTTTATGATTGATGAAAAACATGATTATATGTAATATATGTTGGCTTATCCAGTGCGTGGAGCAAATGTACTTGAATTGGCTACATTCATAGCCTGTTGGTTTACGAATTGGGCGCCGCCCGCAACACTCATCGCGGCACTTGTGATTCCTGAACCAACCTGTTGACGTAATGAACTAGCATTTGTATAAATACTATCCAACGTACCCGGGCAAAGAGGGGCAGGAACTTGACCATATTTTCCTTCAAAGATTTGTTTGTTCCAATAACGCTTGTTTCTTAGAATATCCGTGTATCGTGAGCGAACTAGTAAAATAATAATAAATATCACAATCAACGTAACACCCATTCCTACCCATAACGTAGTACCGATCATTTCCATTCGAAGTAGACCCGTAAGAAGTAATAGACCCGAAAGTGTAACAAATAACGATGAATATACAAATAATGTATCCTTCTTATTATTTACCGTCCATTCATTCATTTCTGTTTTACGACTGGCCAGCTGATTATCATCCACAATGGCATCCGCGCTATTTTTCTGATTGGTATAGATTTGATCCTGAACACTTGCCAAATCCTTTGTACGTTTATCATACATCAGTACTGCTTCTTGAACATGCCCCGCACGATCCAAGTCCCCGTAGACTTTCGAAAACGTATCCTCTTTTTGCTTTACAATATCATTGTATACTTTGGATTGTTGTGACTGAATAAACGATGTGATTTGTCCTGCGTTCTTCAAGGAAGAGATGGCAGAAGCCAATTCTACATCTTGATACAAATTCGCAGACGCAATCACTTGATCAATCGGTGTCGTCATTCCTAGTATCAAACTACATTTTCCGCTTTTATGAATCTCCAGCGGCCTTATAGACATACACCAGAAGACCAATCGTTATTACATTCAAGAAAGCATACAAATTCAGCAAATTGTTTGTATTGTTCGCTTTTTCTTCCGTATATTTTACCATTTGTTTTTTGATTTTCATTCCCGCTTCATTTGATGTAATAATACGATTTTGTTCATCTAATTGTTTTTGTTTTTCTTGAATTTGAGCGTTGTATTGAGTAATTTCAGAGTTAACCTCCGATGATGTGGTCATCATTACCGATACCGTCGCATTCATAATTTGTGTCAAGTCATTCAGTTTCTGATTAAAGTCTTGTGTTGTTGTAAGATATTTCTGAATGGTTGATTGAATGGTCGCATTGCTTGTTGGGTATCCACTGGCAATCGCCGTAAATAACATATTCAACGCGTATTTATAGCGAGATTCATAATAACAATATTCGGCTTTCACGTTTGTAATGAATGTCCGCTGTTTTGTAACATAGAGTTCTGGATTGGAAGAAGAAGGTGTCGGAATGACGTTTGTATTCTTAAGATTGGTTACCATCGCAGTTATAACCGTATCTTTCAGCATTCCGGTTGCTTCACGATCTCCTTGTCCATTTGTGGTACTTGGTAACAACGCAGGGCTTGCCGCATAGGGCGTCGTTAGTTCTGTTTGGGTAAAACTCGTTTGGCTGGCACAGAGTGAGGTTTGTGACATTCTACTACTTCTATGATTTAATTACCAATCACTCCTGCCACTTTTAATGATACGACAACAATGATGATAATGATACATAGCAATAATGAAATAAGAACGGTTCGGTTAAAAAGAAGGTCTATTAACGTCGTTTCTACACCAATCACGGTTGACATATCTGGTCCAATGGATGGAAGGTACATTTTATAAAGAACGAGGCCAATTCCAATGAAAAAGACCGAAATCGCCCATAAATATGGGATCATTCCTCTTCGAATGGGTCGATCCAGTAAAAACAATTGATGAGTAGTCACTTTCACTTCCTGTGACCGGAGTAATTCGTCACGTGCCAATGCGGTATCCACTTCCACTTGAAGCTCTTTTTTGCGCTTTTCCAGCTTATTAATTTGGGTCTGTACACTTCCTGCCAACGTAAGAACTCCTGATAGATTATTACTTTGGGCACTGCACTCTAATGTAGTGGAAATATCACTATGAAGTTGTTTATACTTATCCTTAAGGGATGATACGTTCGTATTTGCGCCGCTTGTTGCAGATGTATTTAACGTATTAAAACGATCTGTAAAAGCGGCTAGTTGGGACTGCCATGATATAGCACATGGTCCCGTAGGTCCCGTGTCAGTAGTAAATCCTTCCTGTTTTGGTTGTAATGGTGATCCTGCGAGTTCATTCATGGATACTCCTATTGGTAGCGAAGCAAATGGAATGATTACGCCTGACGTGTCAAAAATCTCGTGCGGATGCGTTCTGGGTGAAAGAACGATCGAAAGACCTGAATCGCTTTCTTTTGATCATACATCTTACACGAAAATACGTCCACATAGGCACTTCCTTCTTCTTCACTGAAATGTGCTGTAATATCGGATGTTTGGATCAATTGTACTAGTGTATATCCTTTTCGTTTTCCTGTTCCAAATTTAATAATTCGTGGTCGACCATATGCCACCATATTAATCTCTTTCACCAGTTTCTTTACAAATTCCGCAATTGTCTTCTTTGAACGAATTGCATCTGGATCACATTTGCTTGCATCCAGTAACAAATGATATCCCCAACATGGTTTCTTTTTCTTTCTTGTATTCATTTCCTAATTAGTAAAAATAAATAGGAATCGTTAGAGTTATCATAAGATTAGGGTGCACACACACGGTAAATAATCGCCTGTCCTGATGAGGCACTCGGGCGTGTGATTTTGATAATGTCACCTGGTACTGCTCCAATGCATCGCGCAATCGGATCAATATGAAACTTAATCTCTGGAAACTTTGATTTGGCAATAATGTACATGGACGCCATGAGTTCCTTATGTTTCTCCTCTGGTACAATCTCATGTTTCGGTACCAATACATGACGCAACGGATTGACTACTAGTACATCAATGCTGAAGAAGGAAACACGCAATTTACGACGAACCTTCTCCCCACGCTCCGATTGTATTTCTTTTAGTTTCATGTACTGTTTCAGAGCAATCACATGATGCGCGTCCATAACGCCGCCATTCATCATGACAATTACTTCTGTGTTTTCTGACTCCTCATCGGGTACATCATTGAAGAATGTTTCCAGCTTCGGGCGACTCATATTCGCATATCGAACATCACACTTCTTGGTCGCATCGTCTTTCTTGGAAACAATGAAATTGAGTGCGGCAAGTGTTGCGGCAGCGGCGGCCGCAGTCGCTTCTGCCGGGGAAAACTTGCGATAGATGTCGACATCATATCCACGTGCTTCCAATATATCAAGGAGCGTCATTCGACTACGATAAATGTTATCAATGAAGACGAAACTATCATTCAATCGACTGATGGTGATTTCTGGTCGTGCTTTTTCTTTTTGTTCAACTACTGGCTCTGGAGCAATTGGCTCTGGAGCAATTGGCTGTATCACAATGTTATCTTCCTCTTCTACTGGTACAACCGCTGGAATGGAGGCAGGAATGGCTGCTTCTGCCTGTGGTGCGGTTGGCTTGGCAGACTTGGCAATTCGGGGACCTCGCTTCATTTTGACAGGGGCTTCAGACATGGCTACGGATCCATACGGATTTTTTATGTGTCAATTTTATTCCAATCTTGTAACCGTAATCTGACCACCACTACTTCCTGATGGAAGAGAGGGCGGCATGACCGAAGAAAACGTAGGAGCTCCGTCACTCTGGAATCGGCGAATGCGACGCGTACCGCCTTGTTCTAGTCCCATTTGCGCCATTGCGCCTCCACTTGTATCCACTACCAACATTGCTCCACCTTGTCCTGGTAGCGGATTCGTAATCACACCATCGCCGCCTGCGGCAATTCGTGGGAAAAGAGCATTTGCCGGTTGAAATGGTTGCTGTTGTACTACCATTGGAAAACCAAGATTAAGATCGCCACCCATTTGTTGCATACCTTGTGGCATACCTTGCGGCATACCTTGCGGCATTGCCAACTGTGACGGGTACACCACTTCATTCTGAGGAGGCATTTGTTGTACCATCTGTACCATTTGTGGTTGTACCATTTGTGGCTGTGCCATCATTAGCTGGGGCTGGCCCATTAATTGAGGTGTTGCCACTTGTATGATCGGTTCCTCTTCTTCCGCAATCACATCCAACTTCGGATTCAATTGCTCCGCCATCGATGCCTCCATCGAGTTCAGTTCCTCCAACGTAAACTTCTTCTCTTCCATCGGCTGAATATAGGCCGGTGCTGTCGTCGGCGGCAAAATCAATCGAGGAAGTTCCATTGCCATCTGGCTGGTTACACCCGATGATTCAAATGATGTCAGCTTCTGAACTCCACTGGTTGTAATGTATCGCATGCTCAGATTCAAATACGTCTCTTGCTCCTGCGTTAGCAGTTTCGTCGAATACGGCATTTCCACTTGAACAATCTTCGACTTGGGTCGACCCAGTGGCGGCAGAATCTCCAGATTATGAACCGAATCACCCGAATAGCGCACCGGCCCATCGCACATCGAACAGATCGCAATGTTCAACTTCGGATTGTAAATCGGAATGGTACCACATGCCACGCACATCGGCATGGTTGTACCATCTGAACGCTCCATAAACGATTCCTTTACAAACGACATGCCCGCATGCGCAATAATCGCATCACGGTCCATCTCACCAATCTTCAAACCTCCTTGTGCTCCACGGCCACCTGTCGGTTGATGCGTGCGAACCTCCTTGCGACCCTGACCACGTGCCTGCCACTTGTCCTCCACCATATGCTTCAGACGCATTCCATAGACCGGTCCAATAAAGATCGCCGCTTGAATCTGCTCTCCCGTCGCTCCATTGTACATGATCTCATTACCATACTTTTCAAAGCCAACTTTCTCCAAGATTCCTCCAATCACATCCTGCGGCGAACCATCATTCATAAACGAGGTTCCATCTCCAATCGCACCCGATAGGGCCGCCGTCTTTCCTAGAAGCTGCTCCAAGTTCTGTGCAATGGTCATACGCGAAGGAATCGCGTGAGGATTCATGATCATATCTGGAACGATACCCGACTCCGTGCGGGGCATGTCATGTCCTCTCAGAAGTGCACCAATGGTTCCCTTCTGGCCATGACGATTTGAGTTTCCTGTCCATACAGGTTTACCATCACGTCTAACATAAAATATGTGAGATGGCACTTGAATGCAATATACCTTTCCAGTAAATGGAACCAGTCCTTCTGTTTGGATAT
>Ga0114964_10000659_pt1 | contig 26461 bp, 27 predicted proteins | sample C_131016_MF_Meta_FD_92638 | JGI IMG/M metagenome (GOLD analysis project Ga0114964, IMG submission 92638) | Freshwater microbial communities from Lake Croche, Canada to study carbon cycling - C_131016_MF_MetaG | ecosystem: Environmental > Aquatic > Freshwater > Lake | place: Lake Croche, Canada...
CGGCGTGACTGTCATCACCACCGTCGGTGCCGATGGCCGCAAGGTGGGCCTGACGGCCAATTCATTCTCTTCCGTCTCGCTCAACCCGCCTTTGGTGCTGTGGAGTCTGGTCAACCATTCCCCCAGCATGCAGGCCTTCCAGGATGCCTCGCATTTCTGCATCAATGTGTTGCGTCAGGACCAATCCGATATCGCGCTGCATTTCGCCCGCCCTTCGGAGGACAAATTTGCCGGCATGAACTGGCAGCCCGGCCTGGGCGGCGCCCCCAAGCTCGAGGGCGTGCTGGCCCAGTTTGAATGCCGCAATTCCTACCGCTATTATGGCGGCGACCATGTGATCTTTCTGGGGGCGGTCGAAGCCTATAACCACCACCAGGGCGACCCCTTGCTGTTCAGCCGTGGCGCCTTCGGGGCTTTTACCAATCTCGTCTGACCCACAAAGCAGGACATGCAGGACAACAGCGGCAATGGATGAAGAATTCAAACTCAACAGCATCGCCGCTGCCGATTGGCCAGCCGCCGATGAGCCGGCAGAGCAGGAAGCCTCGTCCAAGCAGCGGCGGTTGTCACCGGCCCAACGCCGCGAGGATTTTATCCGCAAAGCCACCAGCCTGTTTGCCGAAGAAGGTTTTGATGCCGGAACCCGTGAACTGGCCCGCAAGCTGGGCGTCACCCAGCCGCTGCTCTACCGCTATTTTCCCAGCAAGGACGATCTGATCCGCGAGGTTTACAAGCGCGTCTATCTCGACCGCTGGCAGCCCGAATGGGACGACATGCTTGGAGATCGCAGCCGTCCGATCCGCGAGCGGTTGCAGCATTTCTACGATGCCTATACCGACGCGATTTTCGACCGTGACTGGATCAGGATCTATCTGTTTTCGGGGTTGAAAGGGGCATCCATCAACAAGTGGTATGTCAGCATTGTCGAGACGCGGATTCTGACGCGCATCATCGAGGAATACCGCCACGAGGCCGGATTGCCCGCCCAGGAGCCCGCCGCCGCCGAACTGGAACTGGCGTGGCTGCTGCATGGCGGCATTTTCTATTATGGCGTGCGCAAACACATCTACGATTCACCCGTACTGGAACAGAAGAACCGGGCGATTTCCAATGCGCTGGATGTGTTTCTGGAGGGGATATCCAGTGTGTTCGGGACCGCCGTGAAAACCCGTTCCACGGCGATCCGAAAGGTCTCGGGCCCTGACGGGCAAGACCGAGATGGGCAAGACTGAGCTTAGAGCTTCAAACCCAGCAAGCGGGCTGCATTGCCCCCCGTAATCGCATGGAAATCGCGATCATCCAGACCGACACCGGCGACGTGGCCGATCGGATTGTATTCGGCCATGTCGAACGGATAGTCGGTTCCCATCAGGATACGGTCGGGGCCGAACACGTCGATCAGATAAGCCAGCTGGTGATAGGAAAACACCACCGTATCCAGATAGACCTGACGCAGATAGGTGGTCGGTGCCAGAGGCAGCTGGGCATGGCTGTCATCGCGCGCACCCCAGGCGTGATCGATACGGCCCGAATAGCCAGGCAGATATCCGCCGCCATGGACGGCCATCAGCTTCAGGTCAGGGAAACGACCCAAAGTCCCGCTGAAGATCAGGTTATGCAGGGCCAGTGTGGTTTCGAGCGGATTGCCGACCACATTGTTGAAATAGTAATTGGTGAAACGGTCACCATGGGTAAAGCCGTTCGGATGCATCATGATGAAGGCACCGCGACGCTCGGCTTCGGCAAAGAACACATCATTGCGCGGATCGGAAACTTCACCGCCATTGACGCTGGTCAGAATCTGCACGCCCTTCAGGCCGCACTGGTCCATGGCATAGATCAGATCCTGCACGGCCTGTTCCGGCTCCTGCAGGGTGACGGTGCCCAGACCGACGAACCGGTCGGGATATTTGGCGCAATAGGTGGCCATGCCTTCATTGACGACCTGATGGGCCTTGGCGGCAATTTTCGGATCAACCGTGTAATAGCACTGGCCCGGTGCGGGCGCGATCACCTGGATATCGATGCCCATCGCATCGAGATCCCGCAAGCGCTTGTCGTGCTGGGTGATCACTTCGAAACGATCCTTGTCCTGCGTGGCATTGATGGATTTGGTTTCATCATTGGCGAAATGCGCCAGCGGAATCTTGCTCATGTCGACATGCGGCTGGGCAATGGCAGCACCGGCGGGCACAATAATATGGGCGTGGATATCGATGGTCGGGGTTGAAGGACGACGGGCACGGCCATCGGCATCATGGGTGCGGGCAGCCGTCAGGCCGTAGCGGTTGGGTCCGTTATGCATGGTCTCGATCACTCCAGTGTTGGGTTAAAAGATAAAGAGGGAAAATCTCAGACGGTTTCAATCCGTCCGCTCGCAGCCGATCGGGTAATCGCCTCGAAACTGCGCACATTGGCAACCATCTCGTCGAGCGACACCGGATAGGCCTCACCCCCTGCCGCAGCCCGCGCAAAGGCTTCCAGATTGTCGCGCACGGCCGGATGCGGCGGGTAGAAACTTGTGACGGGACTTTCCCCGCGATGCACCGTGGTCACGTCCCAACCGGTCGGCTTTTCGGGATGGGTGCGGTCGCGGATTTCCATCCAGCCTTGCGAGCCGAACAGGGCCAGACGGCCGACAAAGGGTGTGGCCAGAATGGCCGTGATCATGGCCGTTGCCCCGCTCTCAAAGCCGAGCGTGATCGACAGCGTATCGCCATTGCCGAAACTGCTGCCACGGGTGGCAAGCCTGGCCCAGACTTCCTTGGGTTGGCCGAAAATGCCGATCGACAGATCGACGAGATGGATGCCGGTGGCCGACAGCGGGCCCACCGGTGCTTCCACCGGAGACAGCCGCCAATTGTCGGGCGGCAAAGCAAAAAACTTGTCTTGCGAGAAATTGCCCTCGAGCAGCAGGCTGTTGCCGAATTCGCCTGCGGCAAACCGCTTGCGCATTTCGATGACAGCCGGTTCGAACCGCCGCTCGTGGCCGATGCCCAGTTGCACACCGGCCTTGCGGATGGCGGCGACCGCATCTTCGACATCATCGGCGCGGGTGCAGAGCGGCTTCTCGCAGAAAACATGCTTGCCGGCCGCTGCAGCCGCCTTGATCTGAGCGGCATGGTGCTTGTGCGGCGAGCAGAGAATGACCGCGTCGATATCGGCGCGGTCCAGCGCATCCTCGAAGCGGGCCGACACAGCCAGCCCCTGGGCAGCGGCAAAATCACGGCCGGTCTGGTCCGGATCGATACCCAGCACCGGACGGATCACGGCACTGTCAGCAAGGTCACGGGCGATGGTGCGGCCCCACCAGCCCAATCCGATAATGGCGGCTTTGATCATATCCGGTTTTCCTTAATGCTTGCGGGACCAGAACACCGGCAGGTTGATCGGATCGGCGGCGGAGAAGCCCGCCTGCTCGGCTGCGGTATAGCCGCCGATTGCAGCCTCGACAACCGGCACCTCGACACCGAGAATTTTGGCAAAGGCCGCCATGGTCGACAGGTCCTTCTTGGCGGCGGACACATCGAAGGCAGGCGCTCCGGTCGGCTGGCCGCCCAGCAGTTTGGCAATGTCGGGGCCGCGCCCTTTCATGGCGGTCGGCGTGCCCGAAGTATCGCTCAGAATGTCGATCACCCGCTCGGGTGGCAAATTCAGCGGACCGCACAGGGACAGGGCCTCGCCCAGCGCCTGCCAATAGACCAGCAAAGGCAGATTGACCGCCAGCTTCATCTTGGCGCCCGCCCCGACAGGACCGACATGTTCGATCCGGCGGCACAGCTGTTCAAGCACCGGATGGGCGCGGGCCACATCCGCATCAGAGCCGCCGCACAGGCCGAACAACTTGCCTTCGCGCGCCGGACCCACCGTGCCACCCACCGGACATTCGACATAGTGACCGCCTTTGGCCGTCACGTCACGGGCCGCAGCTTCCTGCACTTCCGGCAGGACCGTGCTCATCTCGATCACCAGCTTTCCTGCCAGATCGGCCGATAGAATGCCGTGCTCGCCCCGCAACACCGTATCGATGGCCTTGTCGTTCAACAGCATGGTGATAATGATGTCGCAATGCGCGGCGACATCCTGCGGCGTTTTGGCCGCCTTGGCACCGAGGGCGACCAGCGGCCCGGTTTTGGCCGCATCGCGGTTCCAGACCCAGACGGAATGGCCAACACCGATCAGGCGCTGCGCCATGGCAGCACCCATACGACCCATTCCACAAACACCAATATTCATTTCATGACCTCGATTGTTACGCGTGAATCGCTTGGGTAATCCGCTCGGGCGTCAAAGGCATGTCACGGACCCTCACACCCAGAGCATGGGCAATCGCATTGCCGATGGCAGCAGCAACCGGCCCTGCCGCACATTCGCCACCGCCCAGCGAAGCCGCGCCCTCGTGAGCCAACAGCACGATTTCGATGGCTGGAATCTCGCTGAAATTGAGGATCGGATAATCTGCCCAGGAGCGGGTCTTGAAGCCGTCCTGTGTCCAGCCTGCCGCCTCTTTCAAGGTCCAGCTCGCCGCCTGGATGATCCCGCCTTCGATCTGGTTCAAGAGACCGTCACGATGGATCACCTCGCCTGCATCCACTGCCGCGGTGACCTTCACAAGCCGGACAGTTTCGGCGACCTCGACCTCGGCCACCACAGCACAATAGGCCCCCAGATTTTTATAGCGGGCAAAGCCGAGCCCGCGCCCGTGTCCCTCGCCGCCCTGGTCATCCGGATTCCATTGCGCGGCTTTGGCCACGGCCTCGACCACCGCCCGCCCGCGCGGTTCCGACAGATGCGCCAGACGGTATTCCAGCGGATCGCGTCCCGCCAGTGCCGCCAATTCATCCATGAAGCTTTCGATGGCAAACACATTGCCATGGGCACCCAAGGCCCTCAGCGCGGAACTGCGCAACGGGCCTTGCGGCAACAGATGATGGGTAATCTTGCGCGCACCGACATCATAAAGCGGCACGGCATTGCGGTCGCCGCCGCCTTGCGGGCGCGGGGCATCCGCCAAAGGCGGGCGGGCATGCGGTTGGGCCAGATCGCCGGCCGCGAGCAAATTCACCCCGTCGCCAAAGCCCGGACGCGCCAGATGGGTCGGGCTCCAGACCGCATGGTTCCACGCCAGAATCTGCCCGCTTTCGTCCAGTCCGGCGGACAGCTCCATCCGCATGGCCGCCCCGAACGGCGACCAGCTCAGTTCATCGGCACGGGTCCACAGGCACATCACCGGCGCCTTGACCGCGCGGGCCAGCAGAGCGGCATCGAGTGCCACATCATCGGCGCCATTATGGCCATAGCAGCCAGCCCCGTGCGCATGGGTAACCTGGACGTGTTCCGCGTCCAGCCCGAAGGTGCGGGCCAGCTGGCGGCGCAAGGGATAGATGCCTTGCGAATGTGACCAGACCTGCAACTGCCCGTCATGCCACTGGGCGACCGCGCAGGCCGGACCAATCGACGCATGGGCAATGAAGGGCCGCGAATAGCGTGCCGCGTGCCGGATCGGCAAAGCCTTGTCCGGCTGCGCCTCGTCGAGAAAACAGGTCGACACAGGGCTGGCCTGATCCATCCAGCCGTTCAGCCCGTCATCAAGCGGCAATTCGGCCTGCCGCTGCCATTGGGCCGAACGCCGAAGCAGGGCAATGGCGGCAAGGGCGATCTCGTCGCTCTGCGCCACCACACCGGCAAAGTGGCCATCACGCACCACGGCCACCACACCGGCAAGGGCTTTGGCCGCAGCGTCGTCACACGACAGCAGCCGGTCTTGCGGATGGTCGGGCCGCAACACGCGGCCATGCAACAGATCCGGCCATGTCATATCCTGAATGAAGCCGGCACCGGACAATTTGCCGACCAGATCGGGCCGCCGGGTATGGCCGTCGTCAATGGTGCCCCCGCGCAAAACCGGTGCAGGCAAATCCAGTGCCGAGACCTCGAGATTAATCCGGTCACGCAACTGCCAATAGGTCACGCCTTCGTTATGGCCTTGCCGACGGAACTGTCCCGCCTCGACCACCAGCTGGTCGGCAGTGGCCCCCAACACCGTTGCCGCCGCCTGTGCGGCCAGTTCGCGCAGCTGTGCCGCAGCCCAGCGCATGGCAGAGCCACCATGTTCGACCGAGAAACTGCCTGCGGTATAGCCCTCATCCGGACCATGGGCGGTATCGGCCGCCAGAATGTCGATCTGGTCGAGTTCCAGCCCCAATTCGGTGGCGGCAATCATCGCCAGCGCGGTCGTCGCGCCCTGCCCCAATTCAACCTTGCCGGAGCGCACACACATGAGGGGCCGCTCGTCCAGTCGGAACCAGCGTGACAGCAGCGGATTGGCTTTCAAATTGGCCGGACACTCGCTCATGCCAAGCCTCCTTCGGAATGCGCCAGCAACCGGTCAATCGCCTTCAACACCCGCGCATGGACCCCGCAGCGGCACAGATGCCGCTCGTCGAGATGGGCGAGGATATGGGCACGGTCGGGACGCGGCGACTGGCTCAACAGCCCCGCCAAAGTCATCATGATCCCATTGGTGCAATAGCCGCATTGGGCGGCCTGCAGGGCGACAAATACCTTCTGCACCTCCCCCAGCACCGGATGCCTGTCAGCCGCCTCGATGGTGGTGACCGCCTTGCCCGCCACCGACCAGACCGGCGTGTTGCAGGACTGGACGGGCTTGCCCTCGACCAGCACCGTGCAGGCCCCGCAATAGCCCTCGGTACAGCCGATCCGGCTGCCTTTCAAATCCATCCGGTCACGCAGCACGCTCTTCAACGGTATGTCGCCGTCCACCGAGAGGGTGACCTCGGTGCCGTTGACGGTGAGATGCTGGCCCTGTGCGCCCATGCCTGATGCCTCTATCGTGACCATGTCAGTGCCCGTGGAAAATGCCGAGATGCTGGGTGATCAGTGCATCATTGCCGACCACCTCGGAAGCCGGACCCGCAAACACCACGCGTCCGGTATTGAGGATCACCACATCATCGGCCAGCGACAGCGCGAGATTGCTGTTCTGCTCGACCAGAATGATCGACTGGCCCTCCTGCTTCAGCAACGCGATGGTGCGCCCCACTTCGGCAACGATCAGCGGTGCCAGCCCTTCCGAAGGCTCGTCGAGCAACAGCACGCGCGGATTGCCCATCAAAGCGCGGCCCAGCGCCAGCATCTGCTGCTCGCCGCCCGACAAAGATCCGGCCAATTGCTGCTGGCGTTCTTCCAGACGCGGAAACAGATTGAAGATGCGCTGGAGATTCCAGGATTTCGGATCGTCGCTTTCGCGCTGGCGGGCGATCACCAGATTTTCCTTCACTGTCAGCGACGGGAAGATCCGGCGTCCCTGCGGGACCAGACCGACACCGGTGCGCGAGATCGCTTCCGGCGGCAGGCCACTGATGGTTTCTCCGAACAGCGAGACCGTCCCGTTGCGCGGGGCGACCAGCCCCATGATGGCGGAAATGCAGGTGGTTTTGCCGGCACCGTTGCGGCCCAGCAAAGCCAGCACCTGTCCCTCTTTCAGCGACAGAGACACGCCATGCAGCACATGGCTGTCGCCGTAAAAGGCATCGATATGTTCGATCGTCAGCGCTTCAGTGGCCAAGATACACCTCCCGCGTCTTTTCATCGGCGATTACGGCATCACGCTGTCCGTCAACAATCACCTTGCCATAATGCAGCAGCGTCACGGTCTCCGCGAGATCGAGTGCGGTGTCCATGTCGTGCTCGATCATCACCAGAGTGGTCTCTTTGGGAATGGCCGCGATCAATTCCTTGATGGTGGTGCGCTCCTCGGCGGACAGGCCCGCCAGCGGTTCGTCCAGCAACAGCAGTTTCGGCTTTTGCGCCATCGCCATGGCAATTTCGACACGCCGCTTCTGGCCATAGGCGATCTCCGAGACCAGCCGGTCAGCCATCGCGCCAAGCCCGACCAGACCCAGCACCCGCCGCGCCTCGACCTCCATCTCCTGATAGTGGTCCAGCGGCTTGAACAGGTTCCAGCGCGCTGGCGACAGGCCCAACAGACCCAGCGTCACATTGTGCACCAGCGTATCCTTGGCAAACAGCGTGATGATCTGGTATGTGCGCGACAGGCCCATATGCGCGCGCTCATGCGGCTTCAAACGGGTGATGTCGGCGCCGAACAGTTTGATCTGGCCGGATGTGGGCAGGAAGTCGCCGGTGATCTGGTTGAACAACGTGGTTTTACCCGCACCGTTCGGCCCGATGATCAAGCGCCGCTCACCCGGCATGACCCGGAGGTTTACATCCTGTGTGGCCGGCAGACCGCCGAAGAATTTCTTGAGATTGACAATCTCCAGAGCAGGAACAGAAGCACTCATGACTGGCCTCCCTGGCGGCGAGAGAAGATGCGTTTCAGCCCGGGAACAATCCCTTCGGGCAGCACCAGCACGATGAACAGGAACACGAAGCCCAGCAGCATGTTCCAGCGCTCGACATAGGCGGATGCGTAGTTCTTGAGAATGATAAGCAAGGCCGCTCCCACCACAGGCCCGCCCAAGGTGCCCGATCCCCCGGCGATCACGCTCAGCAGACCTTCCGCCGAAGCAGTGATCGAGAGCGAGGAAGGATGGATATATTTGGTGTAATAGACATAGAGTAGACCCGAAACCGCCCCCCAGAAACCGGCATAGATGAAGGTGATCCAGCGGATCATCCAGACATCGTGGCCGAGAGCCGACATACGCCGCGCCTGATCGCGCGTCCCGCGCAAGGCGGAGCCGAAAGCCGAGGAGACAAAGATCGCCATCAGCCAATAGGACACCACAAACACCGCCAGCGTGAACCAGTAATAGCTGGCTCCCGAATCCAGCGAGATCCCGAACGGCGCAGGGCGGACCAGCCCGCTCATGCCATTGTCGCCATTGGTCACCGCGACCCAGCGATAGGCCAGCCCCCACAGAACCTGCGAGAGTGCCAGCGTGATCATCAGAAAGCCTAGCCCGGTGGCGCGCAGGGCGATCATGCCGAACAGGCCTGCCATGACCATGGTGGCCAGAATGGCCACCACGGCTGCGGTGCCAACACCAAGGCCCATCTGGGTGGTCGACCAGGCCGACGCATAGGCCGCAAAGCCCAGAAACGAGGCGTGGCCCAGCGAGGTCAGGCCGCCATAGCCGACCAGCAGGTTGAGGCTCATCGCGAAAATCGCCGCGATCAGGATCTGGCTGGCAAGGTTGATATAGAAGTCACCCGCAAACAGCGGGAAGACACACAGCAAGGCCAGAAACACAACTCCGGAAATCCGCTTCATGCGCCGATCCTCCCAAACAGGCCTTGCGGGCGAAAGGCAATCACAACGATCATCGGCAGGAACAGGATCACATAGGCCAGATCGGGTAACAGCGCGATGCCGAAGGTGTAGATGAAACCGATGATGAAACTGCCGACAAACGCCCCCAGCAACGACCCGACACCGCCTAGAATCACCACGATCAAGGCCAATGGCAGCATATCCGCATCAAGACCGGGATAGGCCGACATGATCGGCCCGCCCAGCACCCCGCCGGCACCGGCAATCCCCGCGCCCAGACAGAACACAGCGGTAAACAGAGCCGAGACGGGAATACCGATGGCGCGCGCCATATCCATATCGTCCACGCCGGCCCTGATCATCGCACCGATGCGGGTGCGCTCGAGCAAGCCGTAGAGGGCAATCGCGGCGACAATCGCACAGCCGACAACCACCACCCGATAGGTCGGGAAGGCAAAGCCGAATAGCAGCAACGGTTTGCGCAAATCCGCAGGGGTCGGCACCGGGATCGGATCACCGCCCCAGATCATCAGGCAGGCATCGGCGATGATGAAGGACATGCCCAGCGTCACAAGAACCTGGCCGAGCGGATTGGCCGATAATTGCCGCAACACGAGACGTTCGAGCAAGCCGCCGGCCGCAGCAACCAGCAGACCCGTTCCGGCCGCCGCCGTCCACAGATTGACCCCGTCAATGCTGCGGATCGCATTGGCCCCCAGATAGGCCCCGAGCATAAAGAAGGCACCATGGGTCAGATTGGCAATCCGCATCAGACCAAAAATCAAGGAAAAGCCCGAGGCGAGCAAAAACAACAGCCCCCCCAGCGCCAGGCTGTTCAGCCCCTGAATGATCCAAAACTGCATGGCGATTATGCCCCTTGTTCGTTTCCTGCCCGGTACAGTGATCTGCCGGCGGCTTGTGCCGCTCTTATAGTGAGTTCTTGTGCTTAACGGTATTGCTCCATCTCGCGACGGTACCAGTCGCCGATATCGCTGGCGGTCATCAGAGCCACGCCTTCATGGCCGATGATGTAATCCAGCAATTCTTCCAGATAGCGGATGCGATGCGGTACGCCGGTAATATAGGGATGGATCGACAGAGCCATGATGCGGGCATTGTCGGCGCCTTCGCGGTAGAGCCTGTCGAAGTGGTCGATGCCGCGTTTCAAGAACACATCCGACTGGTGCTGTTGCAAGGCATAGACTGCGATGTCATTCATCTCGACCGTATAGGGAATGGTCGTGATCACGCCATAGGGGGTATCAACCTCTTGCGGAAGGTCATCGATGACCCAATCCGCCACATATTCGATGCCGTTCTTGCGCAGCAGATCAAGCGTCTCTTCGGTCTCGGTCAGGCCCGGACTTTCCCAGGAGCGCGGCGGTTTGCCGGTAAACTGCATGATGGATTCAACCGTGCGGGCAATCGCATCATCCTGGTTCTCGACCTTGTGCATCGGCCCTTGCAGATAGCCGTGGCCCATGAATTCGAAGCCCGCTTCGCGCGCAGCCGACGCCACCCGCGGATAGGATTTGCAGACATTCCCGTTGATCGCCAGTGTCGTCGGAATCGCACGCGAGGTCAGTGCATCGAACTGCCGCCAGAAACCGGCGCGCATACCGTATTCATGCCATGACCAGTTCGGCACATCCGGCAACAACGGCACGCCCATCGGCGGCGGCAGCACGGTGCGCGGCATCGGCTTTTCAATCCGCCATTCCTCGACATTCAGAATGATCCACAAACCGACACGGGCATTGGCCGGCAGCGTCAGCTTGGGCCGGTCAACAAGTGCCTGGTAGGGAACACGATCCGTCAAAATCATCTCTCAACTCCGAAAAACCAAGCGGCCTCAATGCAGGCCGAGAAAGCCTGCAATCGCTGTGTTGAAGTCTGCACTGTTGTCGACATTTGGCAAATGCGCGCCGTGCGGAACCTCGATATAGGCCGAGCCGGGAGTGGCCATCGCCATCGCGCGCATCACAGCAGGAGGTGCGCCCAGATCTTCGGCACCAACGAGATAGAGCACAGGCAGGCTTACCGAGCCCAGATCCTTGAGATAGTCGAGAGTTTTCAGGGCATCCGCACAGGCTTTATAGCCGTCCACCGATGTAGCGAGAAACGCATCGACAAACCTCTGCAACTGGTCAGGATGGGCCTTGCGCCAGCTTTCGACAAACCAGCGTTCCATCGTGCCATTGGCAATCGCCTGCAAGCCGCCGGCATCGACGGCCGCCTTGCGGTCATCCCAGCTCTGCACGAAGGGCGGCGGATTGTCGGCACGCGCATCACAGCAGACAATCCTGTCGAACCGGTCGGCATGATGGATGGCCAGACCCAAGCCCGTCATGCCGCCCAGAGACAGGCCCATGAACGAGGCTTTGCCGATATGATAGTGGTCCATCAGGACCAGCACATCATGGGTCAACCCACCAAAATCATAGGGACCTTGCGGGGCCTCTGACGCGCCGTGACCGCGCGTGTCATAACGCAGGATGCGATAGTGCTGCCCCAGCACCGCCAGCTGCGGCTCCCACATCATCATGGACGCGCCAAGCGAATTGGACAGCACCAGCCAGGGCGCCGAAGCATCCGTCAAGCCGTCCAGACGGGTGGCGAGTTTGAACCCGCCGCAATCAACCAGTGTGACAGCGCTCATTCTGCAGCCTCGGCCTTTGAAATACCGGCATTGATGCGCGGCAGGGCTTTTTCAGCCAGCAAGATCATCGACTTGCGACCAAGCTCGCGGTCTTTCCAGTCCTTGCCCGCATAGAGCATGGTGCCGAATTCGCCGACTTCCTCGCGCAGTTTCAGAATATCGTCGGCGACTTTGTCCGGCGTGCCGTAAATGATCAGCTTGTCGCAGACCATCTCCAGCGTCACCTCGTCATCGGGCTGTTCGCGATAGGTCTTGAACAATTCGATCCGGCCGTTCTTTTTCAGCTTGGTGAACAAGGAGCGGTAATAGGACACGTAGGGGCCATCAGGGTCGAGCGCATAGGCCTTGGCGGTGGCCATGTCGTCGGCCACGAACACGCTTTTGGCGACCCGCCAATTGGCGGGATCGGCCTTGCGGCCAGCCATTTCACAGCCTTCGACATATTTGGGCCAATGCGACTTCGCCCAGACCGGCATCAGGAAGTTGGCCGAAATCGGATCCCAGCCGCGGGCGGCTGCTTCGGTCACACCCTTGGAGAACGGTGCCACTGCGGTCACGACAATCGGAGGATGGGGACGCTGCAACGGCTTGGGCATGACACCCTGACCGATTTCGGTCAGCAGCGTGCGCTCGGTCGAGATTTTCCAGTATTTGCCGTTCAGATTGTAAGGCGCCTCGCCTTCCCAGATCGCCAGCACCTGGTTGATGGCTTCGACAAACATTTCGTTGCGGTTGTTATCGAGATTGCCGAACACTTCGGCATCCGAGAGCAGACCGCCGGGGCTGATCCCGAACACGAAACGGCCATCAAGCATGTGGTCGAGCATGGCAATACTCGACGCGACTGCAGCTGGGTGGTTGTTGGGCATATTGACCGTGCCGGTGCCCAGTCTGATATTTTTGGTGGCCGCCGCGATCCACGCAATGAAGGTGATGCATGAGGTGATGTTCTCGGCCTGGTCGGTCACATGCTCGCCAGCCAGAGCTTCCACAAAACCCAATTCGTCAGCGAGAATGAACGCTTCGCGATCTTCCGCGAGACATTGCCGCCAATCCTTGCCGAGCGGATGGATGGGCATCGTAAAAAAACCAAGTTTCATGGGCCTGATCCTGTTTGATAATTCAGAACGCCGAAGCGGATCTCATAAAACAAAAGTCTAAGGCTGGACCAGCCATTATAAAAATGATTATTATTACTTTCGGATATTAATTTTTCTGATAGAGGGTCGACCTGCTTCATGCGCTCGCTCAAGCAAATCCGTTCATTCGTGGCCGTGTTCGAGGAAGGCTCCTTTACCGCCGCCGCGCAGCGTGAAGGAGCGACACAATCGGGAATTTCCCAACATATCCGCCATCTCGAAGAAAGCCTCGGGGTCGAATTGCTGGTGCGCGACGGCCGCGGGATCATTCCGACCGCGCATGGCGAACGCTATTATGGGGAATGTGTTGCCATTTTGCGGCGGCTCGATCTGGCCGAGGCCGAAATCGGCCGCGCATCGGCCTTGGGCGGCGAGGTCCGCATCGGCCTGATGCCGACCTTCACCCGCGCGGTGCTGGCCCCGACACTCGACCGTTTCATTGCGGTCGCGCCCACGGTCGAGATGCGGGTGACGGAAGCCTATTCCGGCGTATTGACGGATCTGGTGCGCAAAGGGGAGCTGGATTTCGCGGTTGTTCCCGGGTTTCAAGGGGCGGTCGGCCTGTCCACAACCCTGCTGATCCGCGACCGCGAAATGCTGGTGGCCAGCAAGAACCGGTTGGGCCAGCACCTGACCCCGATCTCGCTCAAAGACATGGACCCGTTGAAAATTGTTGTCCCCGGCCCGCAAAATACCCGCCGCCGGACCATCGAAACCTATTGCGCCAGCCACGGTGTCGCCATCGAGCGGCGGTTGCAGCTGGATGCCATGATGGGCACACTGGATTTTGTCGCCAGCAGCGAATGGGTGGCCATCCTGCCCGGTGTGATGATGGTCAATGATCTCGACGGTGCCCGCTTCGACATCCGCCCGCTCGACCAGCCTGCGCTTTATTCCGATTTCGTGCTGATCGAGCCGACACGGCGGGTGCTGTCGCCGGCCGCCGCCCTGTTTGCCTCGATGCTGCGCGAAACCACCGAGCAGACGATTACCATCCGGCAGGCCCGCATGCGCGAAGCCTGAGGCCGGACAATGCGCACCGTCAGCGTTTGAAGCCGCCCATCTCTTCGATCACCTTGCAGACTGCAGCGGTATCGAGATGGCCGAGGTCCATGGCCAGACCCTTTTCGTAAATCTCGTTGGATTTTTCGAACAGAGGGGTCGGGCAACCCAGTTCGCGGGCGAAATCGCCGATCACGGTCATATCCTTGCGCCATGTTGCCATACGCATGGTCGGCGGCTCGTAATGGTTGGCTGCCATCATCGGTGCACGCAATTCGAAGATTTTCGATCCGCCTGCCCCGGGGCCGACAATCTCGATGATCTGCTGCGGATCAAGCCCTGCCTGAATGCCCAGAACCATGGCTTCGGCGGTGGCGACATTGTTGATGGCCACCAGATAGTTGGCGACATATTTCATCCGGCTGCCATTGCCGAACGTGCCGAGATTGGCAACTTTTTTGCCGAAATCGAGAAACAGCCCTTCCAGAGACTCGATCGCCTTGGGGTCACCCGACGCGTAGATGACCAGATCGCGGGTCTGCGCCTGTGCGCCGGTGCCGCTCAGCGGGCAATCAAGGGGCGTATGGCCGGCTTTCGACAGAATCGCCTCGAAGGCCAGTTTGTCTTCGAGCGCCAGCGTGCTCAACTCGCAAACAATCCGGCCGCTCGTGCCACTGGCAGCGATTTCCTCGGCGACCGTGCGCACGATTTTCGGGCTGGGCAGCGAGGTCATCAGGACGGTTTCCTGTTTGGCCAGCTCCGTCACCGACACGGCAATCCTGCCGCCGGCCTTTTCAAGCGCCACACAGGCCGCCGGATCGACATCATAGCCGGTGACCGACCAACCGCGCTCGCACAGATTGCGGGCAATCGCCCCGCCCATAATGCCAAGACCGATGATTCCGACGCTTTTGCTCATGATCCGTTTCCTTTGTTGGGTGCCAACAGGCCTTGACCGGGCAATGACAATTGGCTGACAGACTTCACTATGATAATGATCAACCGATAAACAAGCTTTTTGTAAAGCACAATCTGTCTGTTGACCCTCCCAGGACAACTGCCAAACAAGGAATTGATGATGAGCAATGTCACGCTGGCCCAAGCCGATTTGATTGCCAATGAAGCGATTGCCAAGGGCCGCGCCCTGAATTTTCTGCCTCTGACCGTGGTGGTGCTGGATGCGGGGGGGCATGTGGTGGTGACCAAGCGCGAGGACGGCAGCGGCATTTTGCGGGTTGAAATTGCCACCGGCAAAGCCTGGGGCACGCTCGGCATGGGCCTGGGCGCCCGCAATCTCGCCAATCGTGCCATCAAGAATCCGGCCTTTTATACGGCTTTGGCTTCCGCCAGTGACGGCAAGATGATTCCGGTGATCGGCGGCGTGCTGATCCGCACCGCGGACAACCAGATCATCGGCGCCATCGGCATTTCGGGCGATGTGTCAGACAATGACGAGATCTGCTGCATTGCCGGGATCGAAGCGGCCGGATTGATGGCCGACGCGGGCTGAAACCGGTGATGGGCCAGACTTGACACACCACCGGTCTGGCTTACCCTCCCTCCCATCAAACCATTGAATGGAGGGGGAATGGCGATGGATGTGACACGGCGCACTGTGATGGTCGGAGCCATGGCTTCCGGCAGTGGCTTGGCCGCAGCGCAGATCAGGCCTGCCGACGCGCAGACTGCGGCGGGTTCGGTGATGTTCCCTGTGGCTCCCGTGGTGGTGCCGATTGTCGGTAGCGACAAACTGTTCCAGGTGCGCCGTATTTACTGCATCGGCCGCAACTATGCCGCCCATGCCCGCGAGATGGGCTCTGATCCCAGCCGCGAACCGCCGTTTTTCTTCCAGAAACCAACCGATGCGATCCAGAATATCCCGGTCAACAGCGTGGTCGACCACCCCTATCCCAGCCTGACCAAAAACTACCATTACGAAGTCGAACTGGTCTGCGCGCTTCAATCGGGCGGCACCAATATTCCGGTCGATCGGGCGCTGGACCATGTGTTCGGCTATGCGCTGGGGATTGATATGACACGGCGCGATTTGCAGCGGGCCCTGGGCGACGAGAAGAAACCGTGGGAAATCGGCAAAAGCTTCGACCGATCGGCCCCGATCGGCCCGATCCATCCGGTTGACAAGGTCGGGCATTTTACCAAAGGCGAGATTTCGCTGGCCGTGAACGGCACCGTCAAACAAAAGGCGGGACTTGACCAGATGATCTGGTCGGTGGCCGAACAGATTGCCAAACTGTCGGAAGCGTTCGAACTGAAAGCCGGTGACATCATTTACTCCGGCACCCCTGAAAATGTCGGTCCGGTGGTCAAAGGCGACGTGATTCTGTGCAAATTGGAGCGTTTGCCCGATCTGTCGATCAAGATCGTCTGATGTTGCGGATTATCGTAAAAGAGGTTGCAAGCCACCCAGCCTCTTATACACTCGATCTGTGAGTACAGCCCGATGCGGACGGGCTCCTTCTTGGTCTTCGATCAACTAGCGAGGTGTTCCATGGCTCTGCGTGTTTCTGGTAAAAATCTCGATGTCGGTGACGCTCTGCGCGGTCAGATAACGGACCGCGTCTCCACGGCGGTCAAACGATATTTTGACGGCGGCGTCACCGGTCATGTCATTATCGAACCGGAAGGAACCGGATTTAGAACCGACTGCACGCTGCATCTGTCCTCAGGGATTACTCTCCAGGCCGAAGGCATGGCCCATGACGCCTATTTCAGTGCGGATAAAGCCGCCGAGCGGATAGAAAAACGCCTGCGCCGCTATAACCGCCGCCTGAAAGACCGCCATTCGACCAATCACGCCAAGGATGACGCTGTCTGGTCACTCGATATGCCGGCCTATGTGATCCAGACGCCGGATCACGAGGATGACGAGATCGAGGTTGGCTTCCACCCGCTGGTGATCGCCGAAACGACCAAAAACATGGTCAATATGTCGGTGGCCGACGCGGTACAGGATCTGGATCTGACGGGTGCACCCGTTCTGGTGTTCCGCCATGCCAGCAGCGGCCGCGTCAACATGGTCTACCGCCGCAATGACGGCAATATCGGCTGGATCGATCCCCCGACACTGGCCTCCTGACCTGGGAGAGTGTCTCTTTCAACCGGCCCGTTCCGCACGGTCCGGTTGATAAACCCTCCGGCATTCTTTATAGGCTTGAAACCTGCCTGAATGGGATAGGGTTTTGCTTGGCCTCATTCCTGCATTGGCTGACACGGCCCTCGATAGAACGGGTCGGTGACAAACGGGTTTAGAAGATGCCTTTGACTGAATTTCTGGTTCCTGACGCGGTGCTGCCCAATCTGAAGGCGGCTTCCAAAAAACAGGCCCTGCGCGACATTGCCGACCATGCTGCCACCGTGATGGGGCTGGATGGCCGCGAGATCTATGAGGCTCTGTTGCAACGCGAACGGCTGGGATCCACCGGTATTGGACGCGGCATTGCGATCCCGCATGGCAAATTTCCGAACGCCCAAAAACTGCAAGGCCTATTTGCACGCCTTGAAAAACCGATTGATTTCGAGGCACTTGACCATGAGCCTGTCGATCTGGTCTTTCTGCTGGTCGCGCCAGAAAATGCCGGTGCGGACCATTTGAAGGCCCTGGCGAAAGTGGCGCGGGTGATGCGTGATCCGCTGACGATCCAGTCCCTGCGGCAGGCCCGCGACCGGTCGGCTTTGTTCGCATTGCTGTCCAGAACCCCCAATTCGAACGCAGCCTGATACCGTCAATATACGGGACGCAATACCTGATCGTGCCGCTCCGCCCGCCATTGAACCACAGTCTATGGCGCACGCTATTGGACTTGGGCGATTTGATGGGTAAAATGGCCATCCTGTTCAGCCCTGATTTTAGGCTGGCTCCCGATCATCTGCCTTCATTCTGTGCATGAGGAATTGCCATGGCCGCTTCAGCGTCAAGCCTGTTTCCACTGGGTCCCGATACCACGCCCTACCACAAGCTCAGCAGCGAGGGCGTCAAGGTGCAGGAGATGGGCGGCCACTCCTTTCTGGTGGTGGAACCAGAAGCGATCCGCCTGCTGGCCAAACAGGCCCTGATCGACATCAACCATCTGTTGCGCCCCGGCCATCTGGCCCAGCTGGCCAAAATTCTGGATGATGCCGAAGCCACCTCCAACGACAAATTCGTGGCTTTCGATCTGCTCAAGAATGCCAATATTGCCGCCGGTGGCATCCTGCCAATGTGCCAGGATACCGGCACGGCGATCGTGATGGGCAAGAAGGGCCGTTTCGTGCTGACCAACGGTCAGGACGAGGACAGCCTCTCGGACGGCATCCGCGATGCCTATTTCGAGAAAAACCTGCGCTATTCGCAGCTGGCGCCGTTGTCGATGTTCGAGGAAAAGAACACGCGCAACAATCTGCCCGCCGACATCACCCTCTATGCGGAGGGCGACGAGGCCTATAAATTCCTGTTTGTCGCCAAAGGCGGCGGCTCGGCCAACAAGACATTTCTGTTTCAGGGTACGCCCTCTTTGCTGACCCATGACCGGATGATCGCCTTCCTGAAGGAAAAGATCCTGACCCTCGGCACGGCCGCCTGCCCGCCCTACCATCTGGCCATTGTGATCGGCGGCACTTCAGCCGAACAGGTCATGAAAACCGTCAAACTGGCCTCCACCCGCTATCTCGACAACCTGCCGACCCAAGGCTCGGAATCCGGCCACGCCTTCCGCGATCTGGCGATGGAGGAGGAAATCCACAAGCTGACCCAATCGCTCGGGGTTGGCGCGCAATTCGGTGGCAAGTATTTCTGCCATGACGTGCGGGTGATCCGCCTGCCGCGCCACGGGGCCTCGCTGCCGATCGGTCTGGGCGTCTCCTGCTCGGCAGACCGCCAGGCCATGGGCAAAATCACCAAAGACGGCGTGTTCCTGGAAACGCTGGAGCGCAATCCGGCCCGTTTCATGCCCGATATCGACACCAGCCATCTGGGCGGCGACGTGGTGAATATCGATCTGTCCAATCCGATGTCCGAGATTCTGGCGACCTTGTCGCAACATCCGGTCAAAACCCGCCTGTCGCTGACCGGCACCATCATCGTCGCGCGCGATCTGGCCCATGCCAAAATCCGCGAACGGCTGGATCGTGGTGAAGCCATGCCGGATTATTTCAAAAACCATCCGATCTATTATGCCGGTCCCGCCAAAACACCGGAAGGCTACGCCTCCGGCTCGTTTGGTCCGACCACCGCTGGACGGATGGATTCCTATGTCGAGCAATTCCAGGCGCAGGGTGGCTCGTTGGTGATGCTGGCCAAGGGCAACCGTTCGGCACAGGTCCGCGAGGCCTGCGCCAAGCATGGCGGCTTCTATCTCGGTTCGATCGGCGGTCCCGCCGCCCGTCTCGCCCAGGACTGCATCAAGAAGGTCGAAGTGCTCGAATATCCCGAATTGGGTATGGAAGCGATCTGGAAGGTGGAAGTGGAAAACTTCCCCGCTTTCATCGTCATCGACGACAAAGGCAATGATTTCTTCAAGGAATTGCACCTGAGCTGAACCATCAGCCCGCCCAAGGCGAACATTCCAAAAGCCGCCCTGGCGATCATGCCGGGCGACTTTTTTCTTGTCAGACCCGTTTCAGGGTTTCAAGCCGCTTCAGCGCCTCATCAAGCGTTTCATCGCGCTTGGCAAAGCAGAAGCGAACCGTGGTGCGCACGGCATCATGGGCGTAGAAGGCCGACATCGGAATGGCGGCGACGCCGTTGTTCTCGATCAACCGCTGGCAGAAATCCAGATCGTCATGCTCGCCCAGCGGGACCAGATCGACCGCCAGAAAATAGGTGCCCTCGCTCGGCAGCACCGTAAAACCCCGCTCGATCAAACCCTTGGTGAAACGGTCACGGCTGCGCGCCATGCCGGCGCGCATGGACTCGAAATAGTCATCATCCTTGCCCAGCCCATAGGCGACAGCGACCTGCAGATTGGGGGGCGTGGTGAAGGTGATAAATTGATGCGCCTTCGACAGCACCTTCATCAGATCGGGACAAGCGGCGACCAGACCGACTTTCCAACCGGTGAGCGAGAAAATCTTGCCCGCCGAACCGATTTTGACCGTCCGGTCGCGCATGCCGTCGATCGACAGCATCGACACATGCCGCCGCCCGTCAAATACCACATGCTCCCACACCTCGTCGCACAGCGCGATGGCATCATGACGGATGCAGAACGAAGCCAGCAATTCCATATCCTCGCGGCCATAGACCACGGCTGCCGGATTTTGCGGATTGTTGAACAGAACCAGTTTGGTGCGGTCGGAAAAGGCTGCCGCAAGCGCTGCCTCATCAAACCGCCAATGCGGGGGAGACAGTTTCACGAATTTCGGCACGCCACCGGCCCTTAGCACCAATGGAAGATAGGCATCATAGAGCGGCTGGAACAGCACAACCTCGTCACCGGGGGCAATCAGTGCCATCAACGCGCCGGCCAGTGCCTCGGTCGCGCCAGATGTCACCATCACCTCGCGCTCCCAATCCAGCGAGACCCCCTGCCAATGCAGGTAATGGCGGGCGATGGCCTGCCGCAATTCGGGCAAGCCCATCATCGGCGGATATTGGTTCCAGCCATTGATCACCGCATCAGCCGCCTTCTGGCGGACATCGAGCGGACCCGGATCATCGGGAAAACCCTGGCCGAGATTGATCGATTGCGTTTCACGCGCCCGCGCCGACATGGTTTCAAACACCGAGGTCGTCTGACCGGAAAAAATGGGGTTCATTGGTTTGGGCATGCTCTGCAATCTCGTGCTGGGCTCAGGACACTGTCTCGTTATCTTGTCCTACAGGATGCGCGGATTTGTCAAAAGCGGCAAGCCGTCGGGCTGCAATCTCGCGGGCACCCTCGCAAACCAGCCCGCATAAATCATACAGAAGCGGCAAAGCAATCCGGTACTGCACTGAGACGCCCTCGCGCTGGCGGGCCACCAGACCGGAGTCGAACAAAATGGACAATTGCTTGGACACATTGGCCTGCTTCAATCCGGTTGCGGCAATGATCTGGTTGACCGAAAGGGGTTTGTCCATCATGGCCGAAAGAATGCGCAGACGGGAGGGTTCGCCCAGCACCGCGAGGATGCGGGCCACTTGATCGATCTGTTGACTGTCAATTGCCATCTTCTGCCTTCATGCGGGACCGGCCCGCCATCCCATGACCCTCTTGCCCAGACAGGACCTGTTGCAACACACTCCACGCAGGGCAGATAGGCAAGCCCCCATCAAGCCGCCACCGGATGATGCAACAGCCGGGCATTTTCGGCTCATAACATGCCCGCTTGACTTTGTCTATTATATTGCTATATATTCATATATTATAAATTAAATAATGAAAAACCGAGGAGTTGTCCATGTCCCTGCCCTTGTTCACTGCCCACACGCGTCCCTATCGGGTCGGGATCGGGATCGGCGTCCTGAGCTGGCTTGTCTTTGCCATCGTCGCCCAACCTTTGGGGATCACAACTGCCCTGTCGGAAGTCTCGGGCGGTGTCACGGCCCTCTTTACCGGACCCGATTTTATCACAGCCAACAGCTACTGGTCGAAAACTGTTCCCGCCATCGATTACGGCACCCTGTTTCTGGTCGGAACATTGCTGGGGGGCTTTATGGCCTCGATCTTCTATCGTGAATTCAGGATCGAATGGGCTCCTGCGGTCTGGAACCAGCATTTCGGTCCGTCCCTGCTCAAACGCTATGCGGCTGCCCTGATGGGTGGCTTCCTGACCATGTACGGCGCGAGACTGGCCGGCGGGTGCACCAGCGGCAATGGCCTTTCGGGTGGTTTGCAACTGGCCCTATCGGGCTGGACCTTTCTGGTGGTGATGTTTGCCAGTGGTCTGGCCACCGCCTTCATCCTGTTTAAACGCGGCTAAAGGAGACCATCATGACCTTTCCTCTCTCGGGTAACACGGCTTTGGGCCTTTCGGTTGTGTTCGGCCTCGCATTCGGCTGGCTGTTACAACGCGGAAAAGTGACAGACTACAATGTCATCGTGAACCAGTTCCGCATGACTGATTTTACCGTCATCAAAGTCATGATGACCGCGATCATCGTCGGCGGCATCGGCGTGCTGTTCCTGGTGGATCAGGGTCTGGCCAAATACCACATCTAGGATGCCAATATGCTGGGTGTGATCATCGGTTCGGCCATTTTCGGCATCGGCATGGTGCTTTACGGCTATTGCCCGGGCACCGCTCTGGCGGCGATCGGAACCGGCAGCATCCATGCTCTGGTCGGCAGCATCGGCATGCTGATCGGTGGCATCGCCTATGCCCTGACCTTTGACGGGTTCAAGGACGGCCTTTTGAAAGTCTGGGCGCTCGGCAAGGTCCGGCTGCCCGACATCACCGGCATCGCTGATCCGGTCTGGTTCGGCGGATTGGCCGTGCTGGCCCTCATCCTGTTCGTGATGATCGAACGGCATGAAAGCCGGTCAGCCGCATAACCGGGGGCTCGTCTCGCCCCTAAACAATCATGGCAGGGTCTTTCCCTGCCATTTTTATGGTTGAAACAGTCGCTGCCGATGCCCGCATGACGGGCCTGTCGGCCCTGCCTCATATCAAAGTATCATGCACAACCCACGGTTCCCGCATTGAATCCGGCAGAAAAATCGTTATTGTGACGCTGTTTTGTGCAGTGCAAAATATGAGCGAATCATACCATTGCGAATCACAATTCGCAGTTTTTGGACGAACCTTTGGGACATGGATCCATGATGAATTCTCAGATCTCGCTTTATATGTGGTATGAAGCTGCCCATGCGTTGATTGGTCCCGCACGTTCAATGGCACAGGCCAGCCGGTGGATGCTGGACAACCCCGCTAATTTTGCCGGAAAATCAACGATCGGCCGTTCTTTGTCCGCAGCATGCGAATTGTTCGAGCGTTCGACCCGCCGTTACGGCAAACCCCAGTTCGATCTGCCGACTACACAGGTCGACGGTGTGCGCGTCGCGGTCAGCGAGCATGTCGTATGGCAGAATACCTTCTGCAATCTGGTTCATTTTGACCGGATGATCGACCGCAACCGCGTGCGCCAGCCCAAATTGCTGATTGTCGCCCCGATGTCGGGCCATTATGCCACCTTGCTGCGCGGAACGGTTGAAACCTTCATCCAGACCCACGAGGTCTATATCACTGATTGGGTCGATGCCAGCCTTGTGCCGATCGGCGCGGGCAGTTTCGATCTCGACGATTACGTCGACTATATCCGCGACATGCTGACCTTCCTGGGTCCCGATGTGCATGTGCTGGCGGTATGCCAGCCGTCCGTGCCGGTTCTGGCGGCAATCGGTCTGATGGAAATGGACAAGGATCCTTGCGCTCCCTATTCGATGACGCTGATGGGCGGCCCGATCGATACCCGCAAAAGTCCGACTGTCGTCAACAAGCTGGCACAGGAACGCGGCATCGAGTGGTTCAAGAAAAATTGTATCGTCAAAGTGCCGCTGCCCAATCCCGGTTTCATGCGCGAGGTCTATCCCGGCTTTCTGCAGCTGACCGGCTTCATGGCGATGAACATCGACAAGCACATCACGGCGCATGGCGACATGTTCCGCCATCTGGTCGACGGCGATGGGGATTCCGCCGAGAAGCACCGCGAATTCTACGATGAATATATGGCCGTGATGGACCTGACCGCCGAATTCTACCTGCAAACGGTCGATACGGTGTTTGTCCGCCATGCCTTGCCCAAGGGTGAAATGATGCATCGCGGCCGGCTGATCGATCTCAAGGCTGTCAAGCGCGTCGCGCTGATGACGGTTGAAGGCGAGAACGACGATATTTCCGGTGTCGGCCAGACCGAAGCGGCCCAGCATCTGTGCGTCAATATTCCCGACAACCAGCGCGCCCATTGGGTGCAGCCGCGCGTCGGCCATTACGGCGTGTTCAACGGTTCGCGCTTCCGTGCCGATATCGCACCGCGCATTTGCGACTTTATTGCCAATGCAACAATGGCAGGCCGCAAACGCGCGAATGCGAGTGCCCAGACCTTGGTGGAAGGCCCTGCAGCCAAGCCTACCAAAGCTCGCGCAACCAAAGCAGCCGCGACCAAAACCAGAACTGCCAAAGCCCGGGCCTGAGCCCGTTTCGTTTTTTTGATGACAAGCCTGCGGTGATCCCGCAGGCTTTTTCCATGATTCTCCGTCTGCTCCGCCCCTCGCAACAACCCGATCCTGCGGTGATCGAGGTTGAGCATCTCGAGGCCCGTTATCAGGTGACCCTGAAGCGCAGTGCCAAAGCGCGCCGCTATGGTTTGCGGATTTCGCTGGCCACCCGCACGGTGGTCCTGACCATGCCCGTGAAGGCCGATCTGGCCACCGCCATCGATTTTGCCCGCCGCCACGGCGGCTGGATTGCCGCACGACTGGCCCGCCTGCCGCAAACCGTACCGTTTATCGAGGGCAATCGCGTGCCCTTGCGCGGCGAACCGCACCTGTTGTGCGCCACTGGCGGACGCGGAGCAAGAATCATGGTGCACAGGCAAGAGGACGGCACGCCGTGTCTGGCCGTTCCGGGCGATCCGGCCTTTCTGGCGCGCCGGTTGAAGGATTTTCTGAAACGCGAGGCCCTGCATGATCTCGATCTGGCGGTCAGCCGCTATGCCACAATGATCGATGTCAGCGTCAAAGGCATCACCTTGCGCGACACCAAAAGCCGCTGGGGCTCGTGCTCCTCGCAAGGGGCTTTGAATTTCTCGTGGCGGCTGATCATGGCACCGCCCTTCGTGCTTGATTATCTGGCCGCGCATGAAATAGCCCACCGGCGGGAAATGAATCATTCCTCCCGCTACTGGCGTTTGCTAAACAGCATGACCCCGGATGTCGAACGGGCCGAGGCATGGCTGAAAAGCCACGGCACGAGCCTGCATCATTACGGCTAACCGCACGAAAGAGCCGATCCATGTTTCTGCGCCCCGATACTCTGGCTTTGACAGCCCTTCTGGCTTTTTTGACGGCTTTGGGTCCGCTGTCGACCGATATGTACCTCCCCTCGTTGCCCGCCATTGCCCACGCTCTGGCGAGTGACAGCGCAGGGGCGCAAATGACGCTTTCGGCCTTTCTGTTCGGCTTTGCGGGGGGACAGATTTTTTACGGACCGCTGTCCGACCGGCTCGGCCGCAAGCCGGTGCTGCTGGCCGGTATGGTTCTGTTCATCCTCGCCTCGCTGGCCTGTGCCTTTGCGCCGTCGATGTCCTGGCTGATCATCGGACGGTTCTTCCAGGCCCTAGGCGCTTCAGGCCCGATCGTGCTGGGCCGCGCCATTGTGCGCGATCTCTACGAAGGGCCGCGTGCCGGACGCGAATTGTCGCGCATGGGCACCGTAATGGGTGTGGTGCCAGCGCTGGCGCCCTTGTTGGGTGGCGTGCTGGAAACCGTGTTCGGCTGGCGCTCCAGCTTCTTTGCCACTGCTTTTTTCGGGTTGACCCTCGGCATCATTGTCATCCTGATGCTGCCCGAAACCCTGCGCGAACGCTCGCCCCATGCACTCTCCCTGCGCTCCATCATCGGCGGGTTCAGGGTGCTGCTGCGCCATCCGCGCTACCGCTGCTATGTCAGCCTGTCGGCCCTGGCCTATAGCGGATTGTTCACCTTCATTTCCGGCTCCTCCTTCGTGCTGCAAAAGGTCTACGGTCTTTCCGTGATGGGTTTTAGCATGGTGTTTTCCTTCGTGGTGCTGGGATATGTCACAGGGACGCTGATCGCCCAACGCGCCGTCGGCCGTCTGGGCCTCGACAAGACCATCGGCATGGGCGTGCTGGCCTTGGCAGGCGGCGGGGTCGCCATGATGCTGGCAGTCTGGTTCGGCCCCGGTTCTCCGCTCGAAATCATGCTGCCGATGACACTCTACACCATGGGTGTGGGTCTGGTGATGCCGCAATCCATGGCTGGTGCGATGACACCCTTTCCTGAACGCGCCGGTGCCGCCTCCTCTTTGCTGGGCCTGATCCAGATGATGATGGCCGCTCTGGTCGGCTCGCTGCTCGGCCAGATGCTGGACTGGGGCTCGGCCCTGCCCTTGCCCGCCCTGATTCTGGTGCTGGGTGTTTCGGCCATGCTGGTCCACCGCATGATGGCGCGATTGCCCCCAAGCTCACCCGCCAAATAGACGGTCCAGCACCGACGGCTCGCGCCGGACCGGCGGACGCGCAGGTTCACTCCCGTTGCCGACCATGGCAGGGGGCCGCAATTCGCGCGGATCCTGCGCTCTGACGGCCGGTGCCCTGACATCCTGCGGCGGCGTCATCACAGACACAGGCGGTGATGGCGGAACAATCTGCAAAGGCCGGCCATCCGGATTGGACCGGACCGGAGCAGGCATTTGCGGAACGGGCGCTTGAGCCTGCGGCACCGTTGCGGGTGGCACCAGATTGGA
>Ga0114964_10000660_pt1 | contig 26316 bp, 23 predicted proteins | sample C_131016_MF_Meta_FD_92638 | JGI IMG/M metagenome (GOLD analysis project Ga0114964, IMG submission 92638) | Freshwater microbial communities from Lake Croche, Canada to study carbon cycling - C_131016_MF_MetaG | ecosystem: Environmental > Aquatic > Freshwater > Lake | place: Lake Croche, Canada...
GTATGTCAGGTAAAGGAAATGCAGGAGAAAGAGGAGGAAGCCCAGGTGATTTAATTATAATGATTGAAGAGGAATCGCATGAGAGCTTGCATAGAGATGGCTTGAATGTGGCTTACGATTTATATATTACTATTCCAGATGCTGTTTTTGGCACGAGTGTAGAAGTGCCTACGATTGATGGTCGAGCTAAAATTAAAATTCCACCTGGCACTCAAAGTGGTAAAATATTTAGATTAAAAGGAAAGGGTTTCCCCGAAGTGCAAGGGTATGCAAAAGGAGATCAACTAATTAATGTAAACGTTTGGACACCTCAACAAGTAAGTCCTGAAGAAAAAGCCGAATTAGAAAAAATGCAGTTAAGTGCTAATTTCCAACCTAAGCCAATTAAAGGAGATAAAAGTTTTTACGATAGAGTTAAAGAAGCATTTAAATAACAGATAAAACAAAGGGCTAATGAAATTTAGCCCTTTGTTCTATTTATATCTAATGATTTATTTAATTTTTATTCTGTTAGAATTAAAATTAAAATACTAAAAAGGGCTAATGGAATTTAGCCCTTTGTTTTATTTATATCTAATGATTTATTTAATTTTTATTCTGTTAGAATTAAAATTAAAATACTAAAAAGGGCTAATGAAATTTAGCCCTTTGTTTTATTTATATCTAATGATTTATTTACTTCAGTATTTTAAATTAATAAATTCTTATTTATTAATTTAAATAAATCATTAGAGGAATTGAAGTAAAGGATTATATTTTTTAATCCTTTACTTCAATTGAAAAATATCCTTTGAATTCCGGCCTAGGCCATCATAATCAAGGCCATAGCCCACCACAAATTTATTGGGGATCTCAAAGCAAGTATAATCTACTTTTACTTCATATTGACGAGCTTCTTTTTTATTAAGTAGTACTGCAATTTTAACTGATGCGGGGCTACTTGAAGCCAATTGTGGTAAATAGTGGTGTAAGGTTTTACCAGTATCAATAATATCTTCTAGGATAATGATATGACGACCAGTTACATTGGCTTCTAAGCCAATAGCAGTAATCACATTCCCAGACGAAGTCATTCCTTTATAGGAGGCAAGTTTGATAAAACATACCTCGGCTTCAATCGTAATTTGTTTGAAAAGATCAGCAGTAAATAAAAATGAACCATTTAAAATAGATAAAAATATAGGCTTCTTGCCAGCATAATCTTTATTTAGCTGGATGGCAAGTGCAGAAATTTTTTCTTGAATTTCATTTTCACTTAAGTAAGGTATAAATTCTTTATCTACTACTTTTATTGAATGCATGGAATAATTTTATTATAAATGAATTAGTTATTCTTTTTATTAAAAGGATTCAATTTTTTAGGAGCGTCATAGGGAGCGAATAAAAATAAAAAATCACCCACTTTTAAATTATCATCCGAAGATTTAGGATTATACAGCTTCAAGAAGTTCAGTTGTATACCTTCGGCTTGGCTAATACTGTATAAGCTTTCATTGGCTTTTATGGTGTATACTTTTTTTGGAATTTCTTTTTTCTTAGCAGCTAAAAATACCAGTTGGTCATTAGGCAATAAGTCGGTTTCCTGTATTTCATTGTATTCGAAAAGTCGATACAAGGGTACATTATGTGTATTGGCAATCGCAAGATAGGAACTGCCTGTTTTAGCCCATATCACTGGCACATCATTGATTCTAAATCTTACACTAGGGTAATTAATGGCTGGCTTTTTAATTTCTTTAGTGAGTGTATCTGCAACTTGAACCGTCTCTTTTTTGGTTTCTGTTTTTAGAAGTTCAATACTTTGGATGGCTCTAGGAATACTACTGCTTACTTTTTCAATTACAGTCAATCCTTTCACATTGGAAAGTGTAACCGTATCTATCCTGTCTTTGTTAATAGACGCTATTTCTTTAGCAACTATTGTATCAGCAGATATAATAGGTTTTACCGTATCTAATTTCACAGCTTGAATTGTATCCTTGCCAATAATCGGTTTATTAGTAGCTGCTATTGAATCCTCTTTGGCTAATTCTGGAAAGTTATATTGTGAAAGCTCAAAGTCGGCTATTACTTTTAATAATTTCCTTGGGTAGTCTGGCGCAGTAGCATAGCCCGCTTTTTTAAGACCATAGGCCCATGCAGAATCATCCACAGGGTCTAATTCAAAAAGGGGTGCATAATTAGGCCTAGTTTTTAAAAAATCAGAATGGTCAATAAATGAACGTGCTGCAGTGCCATATACCCTAAAACATTCTTGTTTTGTATCATCGTCTTGATAGGTAGTTTCTCCTTTCCAATCAGACTTACATTTAATGCCAAAATGATTTTTAAAGTTCAAGGCTAAATTACTTTGGCCACTATTGGATTCTATAATTCCTTGCGCCAAAGTAATGGAGGCTGGAATACCTGTACGTTTCATTTCTTTAACGGCAATGTCCTTATATTGATCTATGTAAATTAAGGTGGCTGTATTTTGAGCCATTAAGCAAGGTGGAATTAAAAAGAGTAGCAAAAATGCAGCTATGCTTTTTTTCATTGTATTATTTTTTTCTAATCAAAGTTAAGCCATCTCGCAGTGTGATCATCACTTGTTCTGTTTTTTGATCTTGTAAAACATAGTCATTAAAGGCTTGTATGGCTTTAGCACTTTTGCCTTGAATTGAACTTTCAAGTACTTCACCATGAAAAAGTACATTATCGACAATGATTAAGCCATTGTCATTCAGTACAGGTAGTACTAAATTATAGTAGTCAATATAACTTATTTTGTCTGCATCAATAAAAACCAAATCCCATTTTTTAGAAAGGGTGGGGATGATTTGTTTGGCATCGCCAATATGCATATTAATTTGACTACATTTTGGGCTTGTTGAAAATGCCGACATGGCTTTGTGGGCATCATCTTCTCTTAATTCAATGGTGTGTAATTATCCATTAGTGGACAAACCTTCGGCCAAACACATTGCACTAAATCCGGTAAAACTTCCAATTTCTAATATGAAATTAGGTTGTATTAGTTTACTGATTAAACTTAAGAAACCACCCTGTGTCCAGCTGCTTTGCAAGTGCGCATGAGCATGGTTAGCTAATGTTTCCTCGTAAATAGTAGTTAAATATACGGGAGTAGCACTGCTATACTTTTGTGCATATTCATTCGCTAAAGGGTGAATAAAATCCATAGAACAAATGTCTAGCTTTTTTCTGTATTTGGCGATGAAATTAACCAAAGCCCTATAAATGTAATGAGACCGTTAATGATTAAAAGCTCTTGTCCAATTCTAAAATTACCAAAAAGGATAGGTTGGAAGTAGTCTAAGACCAAACACAATAAAGGGGCAAGAAAGCAGGGGAGAAAGGCCCATTTGTCATGTAGTTTTCTTTTGGTTACAATGCCAAAGGCAAACAAGCCTAATAGAGGGCCATAGGTATAAGAGGCAATTTTTAAAAGTAAATCAATAATGCTTTTATTATCAATCCATTTAAAAACAAGTACGATGATAAAAAATAAAAATGCAAAACCTAAATGTACTCTTTGTCTAATTTTTTTCTTCTTGACTTCATCCCAATTGATATTTCTTTGCATGCCTAACAAATCAATACAAAAACTGGAGGTCAAAGCAGTGATGGCACCATCAGCACTTGGGAAAAGCGCAGAAATTAAAGCGAGTATAAATATAATAGCAATATACGGCGGCATGTGAAAGATCGCTAATGTTGGAAATAAATCATCTCCCACAGCAGTGATATTATTTTGAGCAGCATATAAATTCAATAAACCACCAAGGTATAGGAATAAGCTAATCACAAATAACATGGTGAAGCCAATAGTGACCATATTTTTTTGTGCATCTTTTAAGGTTTTTACTGAAATCGTTTTTTGCATCATTTCTTGGTCAAGACCTGTCATGGTTAAGGTGACAAAGGCACCCCCAATGATCTGTTTTAGGAAAAACGTTTTACTATTAACGTCTGTATTAAAAATAGTTGAAAGTCCTTTTACATGCATCGCATTTAAGCCCTCAGTAAAGGAGAAATGCATATTGTTTAAAATATAAATACTACAAATAATTAATCCTAATAACATGCCCGATGTTTGAAGCGTGTCCGTCCAAACGATAGTTTTAACACCTCCTTCGTAAGTGTACAATAAAATCATAATCAATATCACTAGGGTAGTGGCCCAAAAGGGTACCCCCATATTGTCTAAAATAAATACTTGTAAAATTTTTACTACCAAATATAATCTTGCAGTAGCACCTAAGGTTCTTGATAATACAAAAAAGGATGCGCCAGTTTTATAAGCATTAAAGCCAAGACGTTGTTCTAAATAATGATAAATCGAAGTCAGATTAAGTTTATAATAAATAGGTAACAATACATAGGCGATAGTAAAGTAGCCAATTAAATAACCAAGGGTAATTTGCAAATAATGAAAAGCATCTTTGCCCACAGCTCCAGGAACACTTACAAAGGTGACCCCACTTAATGAAGTACCAATCATACCAAACGCCACCAGCATCCAATGGCTATTTTTATTGCCAATAAAAAAAGACATGTTATTACTGTTTTTACCAGTAATTTTTGCAACTCCTAATAAAATAAGGAAATAAACTAGTACAAATAAAAACAACAAAGGAGCACTCATATCTAAAGCATTATTGAAGTAGCAAAGTAATAAGAATCTTCGAAATTATTGGTTAATTTGCTACTATATTCAAGTATTAAAATCCTTTTTATGTATTTTAAGTCCCTAACCGTTTTCTGTGGATCCAAATTGGGTAATAATCAAGCTTATAGTATAGAAGCGGCTAATTTGGGTAAATGGCTCGCAATGAATAATATTGAATTGGTATATGGAGGAGGTAATAAAGGGGTCATGGGTGCGGTAGCCAATGCATGCTTAGAAAATGGAGGAAAGGTGCTTGGTATCATTCCTAAGTTATTGTTAGAATGGGAAGCGCAGCACGATGGATTGACTGAATTGATCATTACAGAAGATATGCATGATCGAAAAAAATTACTTTATGAAAAGGGAGATGCCGCCATGGTATTGCCTGGAGGTATAGGTACTTTAGATGAGTTATTTGAAATGCTTACCTGGAACAATCTTAAAATACACAATAAAAAAGTATTTATTTTAAATGTAGATGGATTTTACAATGCCTTAATTCAATTATTGGATACGATGGATAAGGAAGCGTTTTTGTATGATGGCTGGAGAGAACGCTTTATCATCTGCAATTCAGTTACGGAGTTTGCTACGCTTTTTTCTTAGCCCTGAAAACAGGAAATCCTACACCTGCTCTAAAAATAGGTTGCGCTGTAAGTTGGCCCATTTTATAGGGCGATTGGTTTGAATTCACAATATCAAACATAATAGAAAAGTAAGAAAAACCATTTTCATTTCTTTTGCCATAACCAATACCGGTTAATAAACTTGGGGCACTTACACTAGAGCTTCCATTACTACCGTTAAGATAACTTTTTGCATTGGTGAAAGTCCAATTGTATTCGGGTTGAATCTGAATAAAAAATTGTTCTATAGGCCATACTCTTACAAAACCGCCCAATCCAAATTGAGTATTATTTGATCTTGAACTTATATTACCTGTAAGGTCCATTGACTTATAGGATGCATAATACAAATTGATAGCGGCTCCTAGGTCGATGTATTGATTGTAGGTTTTAACTAATTCTGGATTGAGTCCTAATTGAAATGAACTAGAACTTCCTCCTAAAACAATGCCACCTCCAAAGAAGATAGGGCTAGGTGTTTCTAAATTATTTGTTTGAATAGTATTTTGTGTACTTGCTGTTAGGCATAGCAATAAAAATAAAATAGTCGAGTAATATCTAAAAGGCATAAATTTCTTTATTAAGGAGTAGCTACTTTGAATCAAAAATTTTACCAGCATTTAAAATAGTATTAGGGTCAAACACTTTTTTAATGCCCTTCATTAATTCCATGGTTACCTTATCAAACATGACGGGCATAAATGATTTTTGAATAAGACCAATGCCATGCTCTCCGCTAATAGTTCCTCCAAGTGATTTTACTAATTCAAATATTTTAACAAGTATAGCTTGTATTTCTTCATTTTCATAGCTCTTTTTGTACTTAGGGTGGTTAATTCTAATATGCAAATTGCCATCTCCTGCATGGCCATAAGAAACTACTTTAAATCCATTTTCATTGGCTAATGCTTTTACCCCTTTTATTAATTTAGGTAATTCAGCTCTAGGCACCACGGTATCTTCTTCAATGGTATAACCAGCAGCCACCGAAGCCTCATTGGCCTTTCTACGTATTTTCCAAAGTTCATTTTTTTGTTGGGCATCGTCGGCAAAATATAATTCACCTACTTCGTAATTTGCTAATACTTCTGCAATGGCTTCCATTTCTTTCATCAATACATCCATATCATTGCCATCTACTTCAATAATTAAGTGGGCTGCTAAGTCATCGGTAATAGCAATGGCAGTACTTTCACACATTTCACTTGCTAATTTAATTGACTCAATTTCCATTAGCTCCATGGCACTGGGTGTAATACCTGCTCTAAATATGGCGCTCACTGCTTCACTCGCTTTTTCTAAACTATTAAAAGGAGCTAGCATTAATACATCAAATTTTGGATGCGGTATTAATCTTAAAACAATTTTAGTAACAATACCTAAGGTACCCTCGCTACCCACAATAAGTTGCGTTAAGTTATAACCTGTTGCATTTTTTAAAACATTCGATCCGGTCCAGATAATTTCACCAGTAGGTAAAACTATTTCTAAATTTAAAACATAGTCTTTCACTACACCATATTTTACCGCTTTAGGCCCGCCAGAATTTTCTGATATATTACCTCCAATAAAACAAGATCCTTTACTTGCAGGGTCGGGAGGGTAGAACAAACTTTTTTCTTTGACTGTATTTTGTAAAACTTCTGTAATCACTCCTGGCTCGGTAGTGACTTGTAAATTTCTTTCATCAATGTCTAAAATGGAATTAAATCGCTCCATAGAAATCACTAAACCTCCTAAATGAGGTAGGGCGCCACCTGTAAGTCCAGTACCTGCACCTCTGGGGGTTACAGGAATTAAATGTTGATTACAAAGAATTAATAGTTTTGAAATTTCTTCAGCGCTTCTTGGCTTTACGACTACCTGTGGTGCGTAATGTAATTTTTCAGTTTCATCACTGCCATATTTAGCAAAGCTTTCTTCGTCTGTAAAAAAATAAGCTGCCCCTACAATAGACTTTATTTCTTCTAATAGGGAAGCGGTAATATTGTTCATTCCAGTAAAGTAATTTAAAACCTAGTATTTAAAAAAGGCCATACAACATGCCATCCACCTTGCTAATAATTTCGCCTAAATCTTCTTCCGATTCACCAAATTTATTTTTATCGCAGTCAATAATTAATAAAGGACCTTCTTTGTATCCTTCCACCCATTTATTGTAATACTCGTTTAATTTTTTTAAGTAATCTAAACGAATATTTTCCTCATACTCTCTTCCTCTTTTTTGAATTTGAGAAACCAAAGTAGGCACAGAGGCTTTTAAATAAATTAATAAGTCGGGAGGTTGTACCATTGTTTTAATAGTACTAAAAAACCCAAAATAATTATCAAAATCTCTCTTACTCATTAATCCCATCTCGTGTAAGTTGGGTGCAAAAATATTGGCATCTTCGTAAATGGTTCTGTCTTGAATCACCGTTTCTGTTCCTCTTTGAATTTCTAAAATTTGATTCAAGCGACCATGTAAAAAATATATTTGAAGGTTAAAGCTCCAGCGCGTCATATCGTCATAAAAATCCATCAAGTAGGGGTTGTGGTCTACGTCCTCAAATTGAGGTATCCAACGATAATGTTTGCTTAACATTTCAGTTAAGGTGGTTTTACCTGCCCCAATGTTTCCTGCGATTGCGACGTGTTTTGGTTTTTTAGCTTTTGCCATGTTGTGAAAATATAAAATAGTTTAGAACTATTTATCTATGTTAATAATTATTTCGTCTTGTTTAATAATCCATTCCAACAGCCTTTCTTACAATGGACAAAGTTTCCGAAGCGCTTGCTCTAGCTTTGTCTGCACCCTGCCTAATGATTTTTGTAAGTACGTCTTTGTTGTTTTGTAAATCAATAGCCTGATTACGAATAGGTTGAATAAACCTAACCATATCCTCTGCCAATTGCTTTTTCATATCTCCATATCTGATGATACAATTCCCATCACTGCTATTGTTGAAATCGTCTTCAAATTTTTGCACTGTACCATTATCACTTACCAATTTCATTAAAGTAAATAAGTTCTCAATATAATCTGGCTTTACCGAATTGGGTGTAAGGGGCCCTTGATCGGTTTTGGCTTTTTTAATTTTATTACGAATAGCCTCATCTTCATCTGCTAAAAATAAAGTAGTGTTCTGATTTTCACTCTTACTCATTTTGCCATTACCATCAAGGCCTAATATTTTTACTAGTTCGCTATTGTAATTAAAAGCATAAGGTAATGGAAAAGTTTCACCGTATCTGTAATTAAAACGCTCTGCAAAATTACGGGCCATCTCTAAGTTTTGCTCTTGGTCTTTGCCCACAGGCACTTTCACTGCTCGGTGTATTAAAATATCTGCCGCTTGTAGTACAGGGTAGGTAAGTAGTCCTGCATTTACATTCTCGGGTTGCATGCGTACTTTGTCTTTAAAAGAAGTAGTCTTTTCTAGTTCTCCTTTGTACGCCAACATATTTAAATACAAATACAATTCTGCAATTTCTGGCACATCGCTTTGTACATATAAAGACACTTTTTCAGGATCTAATCCACAAGCAATATTTTCAGCCACTACTCTTAGTACACTTTCTTTTAAAGTTTTAGTATCTGGATGGGTGGTTAGGCTATGCCAGTTGGCTACGAAAAAATAACAGTTGTATTCGTCTTGCATACGCACATAATTACGCATGGCGCCAAAATAATTGCCAAGGTGCAAGAAGCCTGTAGGCCTAATTCCGCTTAATACAATTTCCTTTTTCATAGAACTGCGAAGATAATGAATCAGGAACCCATTTTTTGCCATCTTTTTGGGATATTTGTACAGAATTTAAAAATATTCAGTTTGTCAACAGCTTCTCTTTTATCTAGCCCGATTGAATACCTAAAAGGGGTGGGCCCTCTAAGGGCTGATATGCTTAAAAAAGAGCTGAGTTTATTCACTTTCAGCGACCTTTTACACCATTTTCCACATCGACATATTGACAAAACTAAGGTGAATACCATTGCTTCCATTACCCCAGATATGGATTTTGTACAAGTAAAAGGGGTATTGCAAGGCATTGATATTATTGGGGTCAAAAGGTCGAAACGCATGGTGACTCAATTGAAGGACGAAACAGGCAGTATTGAGTTGGCTTGGTTTCAGGGCATTAGTTGGGTAGAGAAAAATATTGCCGAAGGGCAGGCTTATTTAGTTTTTGGAAGGGTAAGCTTTTTCAATGGCAAAGCGCAAATGGTGCATCCAGAAATTGAACCTTATGTGGCAACTACGATGGCACAAAAATCTTTGTTAGAACCAGTATATTCATCTACTGAAAAATTAAAAGCAAGAGGGCTCAATGCCAAACAAATTGGAAAATTAACACAAACTTTATTCCAACAAATAAGTCAAAAAGATTTACCAGAAAATTTACCAGCCCATTTTTTGGAAAACAGAATGGGTAGATGGGAGGCCTATAGACAAATACATTTTCCTAGTTCACAAGCCAATTATAAAAAAGCAGTGGACCGTTTAATTTTTGAAGAATTATTTATTGCACAAGTAAGATTGAATTTAATAAAAATTGATCGACATAAAAATAGCAAGGGTCATTTATTTGAAAAGGTGGGGGATTATTTTAATACATTTTATAACAAGTATTTGCCCTTTGAACTTACGGGTGCGCAAAAAAGAGTGATTAAAGAAATTAGACAAGATGTTGGCAAAGGCTATCAAATGAATAGATTGTTGCAAGGAGATGTGGGTAGTGGAAAAACCATGATTGCCTTATTGGCTATGTTAATTGCTGCAGACAATGGTTTTCAAAGTTGTTTAATGGCACCTACCGAAATTTTAGCAGGCCAGCATTATGAAAGTTTAAAGGAATTGCTAAAAGAAATGCCTATTGAAATTGCCTTATTAACGGGTAGTACAAAAATTGCAGAGCGAAGAAGAATTTTAAAAGGATTGTTAGAAGATGATATACATTTTGTAGTGGGAACGCACGCTATAATAGAGGATGTGGTTCAGTTTAAAAATTTAGGCTTAGCAGTGATAGATGAACAACATCGATTTGGTGTGGCGCAACGAGCAAGACTTTGGAAAAAATCAACCATACCTCCGCATGTATTAGTTATGACCGCCACACCTATTCCACGAACATTGGCGATGACAGCCTTTGGTGATTTAGATTATAGTGTGATGGATGAATTGCCACCAGGAAGACAACCTATTAAAACCGTTCATCGTTACGAAACATCCAGGGCAAGTGTAATGGATTTTGTAAAAACAGAAATCACCAAGGGAAGACAGGCTTATTATGTGTATCCTTTAATAGAGGAAAGTGAAAAATTAAGTTATGAAGATTTGATGCAAGGCTATGAACAAGTAAAAAGTTTTTTTCCAGAGCCTACTTATAAAATTAGCATGGTGCATGGTAGGCAAAACAGCAAGGAGAAAGAAACAAATATGCAACGTTTTAAAACTGGAGATACGCAAATATTAGTGGGCACTACGGTAATTGAAGTGGGCGTAAATGTGCCCAATGCAAGTGTAATGGTGATAGAGAGTGCCGAAAAATTTGGCTTATCGCAATTGCATCAATTAAGAGGTCGAGTAGGAAGAGGTAGTGAACAGAGTTATTGTGTATTATTAAGTAATGTTAAAATTGGAAGGGAAGCCAAAGAGCGTTTGAAGATTATGTGTAAGACCAATGATGGATTTGTGATTGCAGAAAAGGATTTAGAATTAAGAGGTCCTGGTGATATTGATGGCACAAGACAAAGCGGGGCACTTAACTTTAAATTAGCCAATATCATCAATGACAAAGCAGCCCTAGAAATTGCCAAAGAGGCCGCTTTTTTACTATGTGAAAAGGACCCCAGTATTCAAGCCCCAGAAAATGCACAGTTAAGGACCTATTTAATTGCACAAAAGGCAAAAATTGGTTGGGGTAAGATAGCCTAAAGGATGCCTTTTTTAATTAACTTGCCCTTAGTTAACCATAAATATTTTTCAAATGAAATATAGGCCACTAGATCCTCAAATTTTTATTCAAAACAGAAAGCGATTTGTTGCTAAAATGCAAAAAAACAGCATTGCTATTATTGTCAGCAACGATGAATATCCATTAAATGGAGATGCTTTGTATGACTTTAAACAAAATTCAGAATTATTTTGGCTAAGTGGAATTGAGCAGGAAGGGACAATGGTGATTTTATTTCCAGACAATCCAGATCCTAAATACAGAGAAGTGTTGGTGATGGTGAGGCCACAAGAATTAAAAGAAATTTGGGATGGCAAAAGATTGAGGGCCAATGAGGCCACTGCCATTTCTGGAATGAAAACAATTGTGTGGTTGGATACTTTAGATAGTCTATTACAACCTTGGGTGCATTTAGCAGATGCTATTTATTTAGATTCTAATGAAAACGATCGTAAAAATAATTTATTAAGAACCAATGAATATCGATTTATTGATGAAATGAAATTGAGGTATCCATTGCATACTTTTTTACGTGCTGCAAAATTGATGAAAGAATTGCGTGCCATTAAAACCAAAGAAGAAGTGGTGGTCATTCAAAAAGCAATTGACATTACAGAAGTTGCCTTTAGAAGGTTATTGCAATTTATACAACCGGGGGTGCATGAATATGAGATAGAAGCAGAAATTTATCATTCTTTTTTATCACAGCGTGCAACAGGCGTGGCTTATCATAGTATTATAGCCAGTGGCGATAATGCAAGAACATTGCATTACAACAGCAATAACAATGTTTGTAAAGATGGGGAGCTGGTATTGATGGATTTTGGTGCAGCGTATGGTGGTTACTGCGCCGATTTAACTAGAACAGTTCCTGTCAATGGTAAGTTTACTAAAAGACAGAAAGAAGTATACAATGCTTGTTTGCATTTACATGATTATGCAAAATCAATTTTAAAACCAGGTATTACTATTTTAAATTATACAGATAAAGTGGGAGAGGAAGCTAGTAAACAATTTTTAAAAATTGGTTTAATAAGTAAGTCAGATGTAAAAAATGAAGATGCAGACAACAGAGCTTATAGAAAATATTTATATCATGGCATTTCGCATCATTTAGGAATAGATGTGCATGACTTAGGAACCAAAACAGATCCTATCACTGCAGGTATGGTATTCACCATCGAACCAGGCATTTATATTAAAGAAGAAAAAATGGGGGTGCGTATTGAAAATAATATTTGGATCACAAAAACAGGCAATCAGGATTTAATGAAAACGATGCCTATTAAAGCAGATGACATAGAATTGTTGATGCGTAAAAACAAAAAGTAGTTAACAACACAACCCCGTATGAAAAAACACATTCCTAATTTGTTTACTTTGATGAACCTGTTTTTTGGTTGTTGCGCCATAGTAGCCACTTTTCAATCAGGCACGATGGCTTCGATGGACGAGTCTGGTGCCATGCTGATAGAAATCCCTGAGCCAATTTATTTCGCAAGTTTATTTATTGCATTGGCAGCGGTGGTTGATTTTTTTGATGGTTTTGTGGCTAGATGGTTAAAAGTAAACTCTGAATTAGGGAAACAATTAGATTCATTGGCCGATGTGGTAAGTTTTGGGGTGGCCCCCTCTTTTATTGTTTTTCAATTTTTAAGATTGTCATTGGCATCAGATGCCAATGCGTTAAATCATAGTTCGATATTAATGGCGCCTTCATTTATAATTGCCATGGCAGGAGCCTATCGATTGGCAAAATTTAATATTGATACAGAACAATCTAATTATTTTAAAGGAGTGCCAATTCCAATGATTGGCATTTTAACTGCTGCTTTTCCACTTATTTATTGGCAGTCACAAATTACATTTATTTCAAAGTTAATGTTGAGCCCCATTTTTTGGTACGTATATATTGCAATAGTTGCATTCTTAATGGTCATGAAGGCACCTATGTTGGCGTTAAAAAGTGTTGGAAAAAATAAAAAATTAATGGTCCCTTTAATCCTATTGGCAGCGGATGTTATCTTATCAGCCCTATTTTTTAAATGGTTGGCCATTCCATTTGGCTTTATTGGCTATTGCTTAGTATCTTTGTTTTATAAAAATACCATAACACAATTAAAATAGTATGACATTTCAAGTACAAATTAAGGTAATGCCCTTAAACGATTTATTAGATCCTCAAGGAAAAGCAGTTTTGGGCGGATTACACAATTTAGGTTTAACAGGGGTGCAAGATGTTCGTGTAGGCAAACATATTACCTTAAAAATTGAGGCAGCAAATGAAGCAGCTGCTAAAGAAGTAGCAGAAACTGCAGCTAAAAAATTATTGGCCAATGCGGTTATGGAATTTTTTGAGATTGAGTTTGTGCAATAGGTATTTATATTTTTAAGTTTTAATTGTTTCCATGCTATATATTGTTCCCACGCCCATTGGAAATTTAAAAGATTTTACCTTTAGATCTATTGAGGTTTTACAATCGGTGGATTTTATTCTGTGCGAGGATACACGCACTTCCTCTAAGTTATTACAGCATTATAAAATTCATAAGCCACTTACACCTTATCATCAACACAATGAGCATAAGGTGGTGGATCACTTGGTGCAACAATTGCAAGCCGGTAAAAATATTGCTTTAATTACCGACGCAGGAACACCTGGCATTTCCGATCCAGCCTTTTTATTAGTGCGTGCTTGTAAAGCGGCAGGGGTACAAGTAACTAGTTTGCCTGGTGCAACAGCCTTTGTGCCTGCTTTAGTGAATAGTGGCTTGCCCGCTACTCGTTTTATATTCGAAGGTTTTATTCCTTTAAAAAAAGGCAGAAAAACTTTAATGGAATCTTTGGTGAATGAAGAGCGCACCATGATATTTTATGAAAGCCCAATGCGATTGGTAAAAACATTAGAATTATTTGCCACTCATTTTGGGGCGGATAGGCAGGCTAGTGTAAGCAGAGAGTTGACAAAAATTTATGAAGAAAACATTTCGGACTCTTTAGCCAACTTAATTACCCATTTCTCTTCCAAGCAAGTAAAAGGGGAGATTGTAATTGTAGTGGACGGTAAAAAATAATTTTATGAAACAAAAGTTAACAATTTTACTTGTATTATTTCTAAATACAAAATTAATCAATGCCCAAGCCGATCGTTGGCAACAACATATCGACTATAAAATAAATGCAGCTTTAGATGTTGCTACTAATATTGTAAAAGGAACTGAAGAAATAGTATATACCAACAACTCGCCCGATACTTTACGTAAAGTTTATTTTCATATGTATTGGAATGCTTTTGCACCCAATTCTGCAATGGATTTAAGAAGTAGGGAATTAGGAAAAAATTATTTAAGTGTAAAAAGAGGAGCGCCCATTACATCGGCTTCCACTTTAATAGGGGCTGATAATGTGCAGGATTGGGATAGAAGGGTAAAGGATCGTATACAAAAATTAGCTCCCAACGAAGTGGGTTATCAAAGAGTAAGTCAAATCATAATCAATGGTAAAGTGCAAAAATTAATTGAGCACGAAACTATACTAGAAGTACAATTAACTTATCCAATTGCGCCTAAAACTGCTGCAAAATTAGTATTGCAATTTGAGGCACAAGTGCCAGTTCAAATAAGAAGATCTGGCAGAGACAATGCCGAGGGGGTTCGTTATTCAATGAGTCAATGGTATCCTAAAATGGTAGAATATGATTACCAAGGTTGGAATACCAATGTATATATAGCGCGTGAGTTTTATGGCGTATGGGGTAATTATGATGTGACCCTGCAATTAGATAAAAACTATACAGTGGCAGCTACAGGCGTATTACAAAATCCAATGGCCACAGCAAACGCATCAGGTTTGAAGTCATGGAACTTCAAAGGAAATAATATTCATGATTTTGTTTGGGCTGCAGATGATCACTTTAAACATCTATCAAAAGAAGTACGCAAGGGGTTGACCTTACATGTTTATTACAAAGAAAAAACAGCCACTGAAGACAGTGCTTGGGCAAATGTTTTGTGGGCAGCGGAAAAGGCATTGCCTTTTATGGAGAAAAAATTTGGCGCTTATCCTTATCCTCAATATTCCTTTATTCAAGGAGGAGATGGTGGTATGGAATACGCCATGGCTACTTTAATAAAAGGGCCAGGTTTAGGAACGGTTTTTCATGAGTGGATGCACAATTGGTATCAACATGTTTTAGGAAACAATGAAAGTTTATATCCTTGGATGGATGAAGGATTTGCTAGTTATGCCGAAGATGAAATTTCATTTTGGTATGAACAAAATATAGCTAGTCAATCTCCTTTTATGAGTGAAGCTGCAAAAAAACAGTTGCTTCTGAACAATGAAAAGGCAAAAACTTATTTACCCTACATTCAATATGGTAATTACGGTGGATATCTTGCTTTAGCTAAAAGTAATATAGAAGAACCGATGTCCACGCATTCAGATCATTACAATACCAACTACGCTTATAGTAGTGCTGCTTACAGTAAGGGTGCTACCTTACTTGGTTTCTTAGGATATGTTATTGGAGATTCATTGCGTGATGCCACGCTGATTAATTATTACAATACTTGGAAATTTAAACATCCAAATCCAAACGATTTTTTCCGCATTGCCGAAAAAACAAGTAAGATACAATTACAATGGTTAAAAGAATATTGGATCAATTCAACCAAAACCATTGATTATGGATTAAACGATATTCAAGCCAAAGACAATACAGCTATCATAAGCATTCAACGTTATGGAAAAATGCCTGCTCCCATTGAAGTGCTTGTTACCTATAAAGACGGCAGTACCGAATTGCATTACATTCCATTGGATTTGATGTTGGCCAATAAAATTGCTGAAACAAGTCAAAATAGAATTATCCATCCCGAATGGAAATGGGTACAACCTACTTATACTTTTGAAACTACCAAGCCCATTACTGCTTTAAAAACTATCGATATTGATCCAAGTCAGCGTATGCCCGATATTAATAGAAGTAATAATAAATTAGAAATACCTAATTAATATTGAAAAAGTAATATCTATTTTATATCAATATCAATATAACTAAGGTTTCTTTACCTGTATGATGAACTTCTCTTCAAAATAAGCTTCTGGAAAAATGTCGTGAATGGACATCATTTTAGGACGCACACCACTTTCAAAAATTTCTTGATGGAGGTCGCCCCCTTTTAAACAAATCAAAGAATTATTTTGATTGGGTTTTTTATTTAAAATAGGTCCGGCCCATCTCCATAAATCTTTTAAAGGGGCCACGGCTCTGCTAACAGCGTAATCAAATTTTTTATTTTTAATTTCTTCTACACGTGTGTGTTTAGTGGTAATATTTTTAATACCTACCATTTCACAAACAGCATCCACTACTTTTAATTTTTTTGCAATACTATCCACCGCTAAAAACTGAACCTCTGGAAAAAAGATAGCTAATGGTACACAAGGGAATCCACCTCCACAGCCAATATCAATTACTTGCGTTCCCTTTTCCCATTCTACAATGGCTGCAATACTCAATGAATGCAAAATATGATGCAAGTAAATGTGATCAATGTCTTTTCTAGAGATGACATTAATTTGACTATTCCACTCTTTATAAGCTGGCTCAAGTCCTTCGATTTGTGCTAATTGCTTAGGGGTGAAATCGGCAAAGTATTTGGTGATTAATTCCAATTTTTCTGAGGGGCTTTCCATACGCTAGGCAAGGTAAATAAATAATAGAAGATAGACCACATATCAAATAAAATAAACCAAGGCCATAAGTCTAATTCATTTAACTTTTTCATTGTACTTCTTAGAATAGTCCCTTGCACCAGTAGTCTAAGGCCCCATGCGCTAAGAAGTAGGATGTATTGGTGAGTTAAAACTAAAGCAACAATTAATACTGGGTAAACTAAAAATTGACTTAATGCATAAATGCCTAATAAAATTGCATGCTGCGTTTTATAATATTTACTAGTAGTGTAATGACGATATTTTTGATTCATCCAATCGTGCAAACTAGTTTTAGGCTCACTTAAAGTATGTGCGTCTTTATCAATGACGATGGCCGTATTATTTTTATTGGCTACTTGATTAATGAATAAGTCATCATCGCCACTTGGCAATTGATTGATAGAGGAGAAGCCTTTGTTTCTCATAAATACCTCTTTCTTATAAGACAGGTTTCTTCCTACACCCATATACGGCAATCCAGCTAATGCATAGGAGAAATATTGCAAGGCGGTTTGAAAAGTTTCAAAGCGAATTAACTTATTTAATATGCCAGGCTTTTTACGATAGGCGCCATAGCCAAGCACAATTTCAATTCCATCGTCATACCCATCTTGCATAAGTCGCATCCAATGTTCGCTTGCAGGCACACAGTCGGCATCGGTTAAAAGTAAGGTTTCATTTTTGGCCGATTTAATTCCAATAGATAAAGGAAACTTTTTTCCATTGATCATTTTAGCTTCTTGTGAAAGTAAAATTGGATTTAAATTCTTAAACGATTTTTTAAATTCTTCTAATAAATATTTTGTTTCATCTTCGGAATTGTCATTCACTAAAACTACTTCATGGGTAGTGTTGTATTCTTGTACTAAAACACCTGGTAAATTATTGGCTAAATTAGCAGCTTCGTCACGTGCGCAAATAACCACGGAAATAGGTTGCTCCATATGTGTTGCCTTTTCGGGCTTCTTATAAATAGCTAATCTAAGAAAGAAGTAAAGATAATAAAACAGCTGTAGGGCAATAATGCCTGTAAAACTGCCTATCAATATGTTTGATAGCGGTTGGTTAGTTAACATGATACAAAAGTATAGCATGCACCTTCAACTACTTCAGTAGGAGATTGAATGTGGAAAAATAGGCTATTTGACCTTACCTTTGCATCATGGCGGCATTAGCATTTAACTTGGAATTTGAAAGTAAGCAGGGGGCTTCAAGAGCAGGTACGATCACGACCGATCATGGGGTGATAAAGACGCCTATTTTTATGCCGGTAGGAACCATTGGTTCTGTAAAAGCAGTAACGCAGCAACAACTAAAAAATGACATTCATGCTCAAATCATTTTGGGCAATACCTATCACCTTTATTTACGTCCGGGTACAGAAGTAATGGAGGCTGCTGGGGGTTTACACCGTTTTATGGGTTGGGATAGACCTATCTTAACCGATAGTGGAGGCTACCAAGTTTTTTCATTAGCATCAAATAGAAAAATTAAACCTGAGGGGGTTTTATTTCAGTCGCATATTGATGGCAGTAAACATTTGTTTAGTCCCGAAAAAGTAATGGATATTCAAAGAAGTATTGGTGCAGATATTATCATGGCTTTTGACGAATGCCCTCCTTATCCTAGTGAGTATGAATATGTGCAAAAGAGCATGGATTTAACACATATATGGTTGGATAAGTGTTTTAATAGGTTGGCTGAAACGCCAGATTTATATGGCCATACACAAAACTTATTTCCCATTGTGCAGGGAGGTACTTATGCCGATTTAAGAAAAGCATCTTGTGAATACATTAGTTCAAAAAATGCGGTAGGTAATGCGATAGGTGGGTTAAGCGTTGGAGAGTCTGAACAAGAATTATATGATTTTACACAATTATGTTGTGAAAACTTACCAGTGAATAAGCCAAGGTATTTAATGGGTGTAGGTACGCCATGGAATATTTTAGAAGCCATTGATTTAGGGGTGGATATGTTTGATTGTGTGATGCCCACTCGCAATGGGCGCAATGGAATGGTATTTACCTCACAAGGGGTGATTAATATCAAAAATAAAAAATGGGCAAGTGATTTTTCTCCATTAGATCCAGGGTTGCCTAATGAAATGAGTCAGTATTACACTAAGGCTTACATGAGGCATTTATTTATGGCAGATGAAATATTAGGGTTGCAATTGGCTAGCATTCAGAATCTATCTTTTTATCTTTGGTTAGTGGGGCAGGCAAGGGAGCATATTGTTGCAGGGGATTATACTAGTTGGAAAAAAACAATGGTAGAACAAATAAGCAAACGTTTATAATACATCTTAAAGGAAATAAATAATTTGAAAAAATTAGATTGGTATATATTAAAAAAGTTTTTGACTGTATTTTTTTTCTCCATCTTTTTATTTGCTGTGATTGCAGTAGTAATTGATGTGAGTGAAAAAACCGACGACTTTGTTAGATCTGGTTTTTCGGCTGGTGAAATTTTCACGCATTATTATATTGGGTTCATACCACATATTATTGCATTACTTTTTCCATTATTTGTTTTTATTGCTGTTATTTTTTTTACTTCCAAAATGGCAGGGCAAACCGAAATCATAGCCATCCTTGCTAGTGGTATAAAGTATGATAGATGGTTAAGACCTTATTGGATGGGGGGAGCGCTATTGGGTTTGTTATTATGGGTTTCAAATTTTTGGTTTATTCCTAAAGCCAATACCATTAGAGGAAGTTTTGAGGCTGCTTATGTAGATAGTCATTCTAGTTACAATGCATTGGTGCGTGGTTCGAGTGACATTTATTTTAGAATTGATTCATTTACCTATGCAGGTATTTATTCTTATGACACCACATTTAAAAGAGGGAATAGTTTTTTTGCTTATCAAATGAATAAGGATAAGATGGTATATAATATTAGGGCCAATGAAATTATCTGGGACACTGCCACAAAAAGCTGGTCATTATCGGATGTACTAGAACGAAAAGTATTTAACGAAAAGGAAGTGGTTTCTTATGAGCCAACGATGCACAAAAAATTCTCTTTTAAACCAGGCGATCTAGAAAAAGATAAATACACCAAGGATAAACTAACCACCCCTCAATTAATTAAGCAAATCAATTTAGAAGCTTTAAGAGGTTCAGAGGGGTTGAACGAATTAAAAATTGAACGCTACCGACGCGATGCAACTCCTTTAACCGTGCTTTTGTTAACCTTAATTGGGGGCATTATTGCAGGACAAAAAGTAAGAGGGGGAAGTGGCTCACATTTGGCGCTAGGCTTTATTATTGCAGCACTTTTCATCATTACCGATAGGTTCTCTACTATCTTTTCTACCAAGGGCAATTTACCTCCATTGTTAGCCGCCTGGATCCCTAATATGATTTTTATATGGGTGGTGTATTATTTGTACAAAAAAGCAGCTAAGTAAAGCTTTTTTTGAGTTAACTTTATGCCGAAATTTAACTGGTTTTCACTTATAATTATTGGTATATGGAAGAAATTAAAGATAGGTTCAATGCAAAAGCCATTGCCGCTAGTTTAGAGATTAAAGAATTAATTAAAGCCCACGGCGATAAAAAAATAGGAGAAGTTACTTTAGCACAAGCCTACCAAGGGATGCGTGGTATTACCGGGCTTGTTACTGAAACAAGTTTATTAGATGCACAAGAAGGAATTCGTTTTAGAGGATTTACCATTCCTGAATTACAAGCAAAATTAACTAAAGCACCAAAGGGCGATGAGCCTTTGCCAGAAGGTTTATTTTATTTAATGATGATTGGTGAGATACCTAATGAAGAAGATGTACATGCTATTACCAACAATTGGCAAAGAAGAAGTCATGTGCCTTCACATGTATTTGATGTGATTGATGCATTTCCTTTAAATAGTCATCCAATGACCATGTTTGTGGCAGCTGTGATGGCTTTGCAAACAGAAAGTAAGTTTGCACTAGAGTATGCAAAAGGGATGAACAAAAAAGATTACTGGCAATACACTTATGATGATTCAATGGATTTAATTGCACGTCTACCAAGAATAGCTGCTTATATCTACAGAAGAAAATATAAAAACAACGAACACATTCATCCAAACGGATTATTAGATTGGGCAGGTAACCTTGCCTACATGATGGGTTTTGAAGATGAAAGCACTAAAGAATTAATGAGATTGTACATGACCATTCATGCCGACCATGAAGGAGGAAATGTATCTGCACATACGACACACTTAGTAGGATCTGCTTTAAGTGATCCTTATTTAAGTTATGCAGCGGGTATGAATGGATTGGCAGGTCCTTTGCACGGATTAGCGAATCAAGAAGTGATCAAATGGATTTTTGAAATGCAAGAGGCCATTGGTTCTGATGAACCAACAGCCGTTCAAATTGCAGACTATGTTAAAAAAACTTTAGCTGCAGGTAAAGTGGTTCCTGGTTATGGTCACGCCGTATTAAGAAAAACAGATCCACGTTTCACCGCACAAATGGCATTTGGTAAAAAGCATTTAGCGGATGATAAATTAGTAAACACCGTTTGGAAAATTTATGAAACAGTACCTCCAATATTGGAATCGCTTGGTAAAGTAAAAAATCCTTGGCCCAATGTGGATGCACATAGTGGGGCTTTATTGGTTCATTATGGTATTGTAGAATATGAATTTTACACTGTCTTATTTGCAGTAAGTAGAGCATTAGGTGTATTAGCAAGTTTAACTTGGGACAGAGCCTTAGGCTTCCCATTAGAAAGACCAAAGTCAGTTACCACAGAAGCAGTTAAACTTTGGTTGGATGGTAAAGGAGAAATTTAATTTCAAAAAATTTCAAATAGGGGAATTAGCTCAGTTGGTAGAGCGCTTGCATGGCATGCAAGAGGTCAGCGGTTCGAACCCGCTATTCTCCACATATTAATACATTCTATTTCCAATGCCTTCTATCTTCAGGCTTTCTTTGATTTTATTATTTTCAAGCTTCACGCTTATTTCAATAGCGCAACAACGTTCTGTTTTAATTAAAGTAGTAGATGCTAAAATTAGTCCTATTGGTTTTGCAAATATTTCTATTGTAAATAAAATTGACAGCACAAAAATTTCCAATTCGATTACAGATAGTATTGGCATTACAAAAATAAACCTAGGAGCAAAAGCTAGTTATACAATTAAAGTATCGGCCATAGGATACAAGAAGTTCAGTAAAGATTATTTTATTAATGATCAAGGTTTTATAGCTATTAAGCTTACTGAAGACCCTACTCAATTAAATGAAGTAGTGGTAAAATCATCGAAGCCGCTTATAAGGCAAGAAGATGATAAGTCGGTGGTGGATCCAGAACCTTTAGCAGCAAGCTCGACCAATGCGTATGAAACGATTGAAAAAATACCTGGTATTTTTATTGATCAAGATGGAAATGTGTATTTGAATGGTTTAACACCTGCAGGGATACAAATCAATGGCCGTGATTTAAAAATGTCTGCCTCTGACGTTGCTATTTTATTAAAAAGTTTACCACCCAATGCCATTCAAAAAATTGAACTCATTAGAACACCCTCTGCAAAGTATGATGCATCGGGTGGGGGAGGTATCGTTAATATTGTTTTAATGAAGGGAATAAAATTGGGTATCAATGGATCTTTAAATTCGGGTTTTGGTCAAGGGGTGTATGGAAATCAATTTATAGGATTTAATTTAAATAGCAACAACGATAAATTAAGTTCCTATGTAAATGCGCAATACAGTAACAGTGATAGTTATTCTATTACCAACACCGATCGAACCATCACCATTGATTCTATTTTAAAACAACATGCTAAAGCGGTTTCACCAAATAAAGCTATCAATCTAGGGTATGGGTTTGGGAAAACTGTAAAAGAGAAATGGGAATTGAATTATGATGGTAGAATGAGTCAAAATAAATTTGACAACACCACCAATAGTGAATCTTTTTTACATCAAGTTTCGGTCAATCAAGATAACGGAAACTTAAAATCTTTTGTAAATAATAAAGGAGTTAATAATTTTATCAATCAATCATTTCGTGCAAAGTTAAAATTAGATACACTTAGCGGTGAATGGATAAATGATGTTTCATTTAATTTTTCAAATAGCAACACCGATCAAATTTACGCAAATACAGTAGCTGCTAATAATGCTACTTCGGGTGGCAACGGCAACAGTGTAAACGATAGAAGTTATTTTACCTATCAGTCTGATATTAAGAAAAAAAAGTTTGGATTAATGTTTGAGTCGGGTATTAAAACTTCCGTCTTACATTTTGATAACCATTCAAATTATACTAAAACTATTTTAGGTATAACAGCGCCAGATCCATTTAGAACAAGCAGTTTTAAATACACTGAAACAATCAATGCCGGGTATTTGCAAGCTTCTAAAACCTGGGGTCCTGTTGTTTTAAAAGTGGGTTCGAGGATAGAACAAACCATCATGCAGGGGCATCAAATGCTGCCAAAGGATACTACCTTTTCAGTCAATCGCGCAGATGCATTTCCTTATGTGTATTTAAGTAGAAAAATTTTGATGATTCTAAATTATGAACTGCGTGGTTTTTTAGTGTATCGAAAAACGATTAGCAGACCCACTTATGATTATTTAAATCCTTTTGCTAGGTACATTGATCCCTTTTTATATGAAATGGGTAATCCTAATTTGAAGCCTCAATTTACTACTAACTATGAAGCTAATATTAGCGTAGATGATAAACCTTTGTTTGCTTATGGTGTAAATGAAACCACCGATATCTTTACGAATGTAGTATACCAATCACCAACGAATAAACAAGTAAGTGTGCGTACTTATGATAATTTAGGAAAAAGTAGAGAAACTTATTTTAGAATTCTGGGAGTGATACCACCAGGTAAAAAGTATTTTGCAGTATTGGGTACGCAATACAATAGAAACGATTACAATGGATATTACGAAGGCAAGCCAATTGTTTTTAATAGAGGTACTTGGTCTGTATTTACTTTTCAATCCCTAAAATTAGATGGACTATCTACCATGACATTGAATGGATTTTGGAGATTTAAAGGGCAACAACAATTTTATGAGTTATCTGATTTTGGCACATTAAATACTTCCATCAATAGACAATTTCTTAAGAAAAAATTAGTCATCACCGCCAGCTATAATGACTTTTTATTTACCAATAATAATCATTTTGAATTGCATCAGGGTTCTCAAAATGCAATAGGGTATAGAGAAACAGATTCCAGAAGATTGGGCCTTTCACTTCGGTATAATTTTGGATTTAAGCCTAGGGAAAATAAACTGGAAATGTTAGAACAAGGAACTCCAGAAAGGAATTAGCTTAATAAAAAAATCAACCAAATTGCTGAATAAAAGCGAGTACGCTCATGGTGCCCATCATCGCTACCACCATCCATCCCATTGCTTCAATCCAAAATGGATATTTGTATTGTTTAAGGATAGGTAATTTTCTTCCTGCGATTAACATAATTGAAAGTGCAAAGGGCAAAATAAATCCATTGACCAACCCTGCCATTAATAATAATTCTTTAGGCTTGCCTAGGAAAATAAATATAGAAGTAGATATAATGATGAATGCGGTAATTGATTTTCGTTCATTTTGAAAAAGTTTAATTTTCAAATTTTTAATAAAACTATAAGAAGTGTAGGATGCACCAATCACCGAAGAAATGGCTGCACTCCATAAAACAATTCCAAAAATAAATAAACCCCATCTTCCTCCGGCCGATTCAAAAACAGTGGCCGCTGGATTGTTTTTATCTAAGTGAATGCCTTTACTTACCACACCTACTGCAGCTAAGAATAAAATAAAACGCATTAAAGAAGAAATTAAAATACCTCTTGTTGCGCTCTTTGTTACAAAATTAATGTGCGCTGTTCCTGAAATACCAGCATCTATTAATCGATGAGCGCCAGAAAAAGTAATGTATCCACCTACCGTTCCACCAACTATAGTCACAATAGCCAATAAAGAAATTTTTTCTGGAATAAAAGTATGGTGTACTGCTGCTAAAATAGGAGGATGGGCAGCATAAACAATGAGCAAGGTTAAACTAATTTTTAAGATGCCTAAAATTTTAGTGAGTTGATCCAATACTTTACCAATTTCATCAATCCAAAAAATTAAGATAGCAATGATGCCACTAAGTAAAGCCCCTTTTGCAAAAGAAATACCTGTTAAAATATTTAATGCTAATCCGCAGCCTGCAATGTTGCCAATGTTAAAAGCAAAGCCACCTAATACCACCAATAAAGAAAGTAAATGGCCTAGTCCAGGAAATAATTCATTGGCAATTTCTTGCGCTCGCATGCCACTTAAAGTAATGGCGCGCCAAATATTTATTTGTGCACCAAAATCTAAAATGATAGAAAGTAAAATAACAAAACCAAAACTGGTAATAAGTTGTTCGGTGTAAAAAGAGGTTTGAGTTAAAAAGCCAGGACCTATAGAGGAATTGGCCATTAAAAAAGCCGCACCTAAACTTAGGCCAGTCATTGATTTTAAAGGAGTACTTGTTTTAGACATGCTTGATTTCAATTGCATTATTTTTTAAGCACTGATGCAAAGCAGTGGCAATTTCAATTGCATTGGGCCCATCCCCATGCAAGCAAACTGTAGAGGCTTCAATATTAATTGGGGTGCCATGAACAGTAGCTACCTTTTTATCAAAAATAATTTTAAGTACCTGCTCGCATGCTTCATTGGTATCTTCAATCATCGCATGATCTAAGTATCTGGGTGTTAATTGGCCATCTTGCTGATAAGTTCTGTCCGCAAAAACTTCATTCGCAAAAGGTTGACCCATGATTTTTGCTTGTGTAATAGTTTGACTTCCACTTAATCCATAAATAATTATATCTGGATCAATGGCTTGAATGGTTTGAATAAAAATTTTACTTAAGGAGGCATCTTTTGCACAGTCATTATACAATGCGCCATGTAATTTAACATGATGCAAACTAGCGCCTAACGGTAGCGCAATTCTTTCAAAGACATACATTTGTTCAGCGATGAGTTCTGCTAATTCTAACAAGGAAACCATTTGAGAGATTCTGCCAAAGTTTATTTTATCTGCATAGCCTGGATGAGCGCCTATTGCAACATTATGTTGCAATGCTAGTTCAATTGTTTTTTTTATGGTATCGGTATTGCCTGCATGAAATCCACATGAAATATTTGCACTACTTATAAAAGGCATGAGGGCTGCTTCATTTCCAATACCTTCTCCCATATCACAGTTTAGGTCAATGGTTAAACCCTTTTTGAATTTGTTGGTATAATTGATGTGCGGTGTTGACATGGGTTAAACTAAAATGAAAGGATGAATCATTTTTTAATTGAGCAAACCTGGGTAAATCTACCAAAATAATTTGAC
>Ga0114964_10000663_pt1 | contig 26180 bp, 45 predicted proteins | sample C_131016_MF_Meta_FD_92638 | JGI IMG/M metagenome (GOLD analysis project Ga0114964, IMG submission 92638) | Freshwater microbial communities from Lake Croche, Canada to study carbon cycling - C_131016_MF_MetaG | ecosystem: Environmental > Aquatic > Freshwater > Lake | place: Lake Croche, Canada...
AACTAGAATTGGCAATAATTCTAGAATGGTAGTTACTGGAGATTTAAACCAAGCCGACCGTCCTAGTGAAAACGGTCTCCTAGAGTTTTGCAGTTTGTTCGGAGGAGGAGGTGATTCGCGAATGATTGCAATGGCAAGATTTGAAACTCGAGACATTGAAAGACATCCTGTTGTTAAGGAAGTATTAAAAATCTATAAGGAAGATACAGACGACTGATACCTAAATTAAACAAACGACAAACCGCACAGTATTCGACCTGCATCGACTGTGCGGTTTATCTATTATAAGCGAGCTAATTTTATAAGAGTAGCTGCAAGGTTGATTTCAGGATCAGCAATAATTGTATGATCGCATAGCCCTTGTTTAATAATAAACAATGCTTTATCTTTCTGTTCTTCGGTTTGACCAAACAAATCTAAGTTGTTATACATCCATGTATAAATGTCTGCCATTTCTTCTGGCCTAGCACGACCACATAGTAATGTACGGGCTTCTCTAATCTTGCCCTTTTTAAACAAATCGACCATATCAATTTTGTAATCACTTACTCCTTCTTCACCTGCGGTCGGAGTTTGCAATTTCCCATTGTTGACATTTTGTTGTATTAGATTAATACATTTTCGTAAATCTGGATATGCAATTTTAACATAGGTATCCAATGTATCTAAATCAAATTCTACATTCTCCTCGACGAGAATAGTAGCCACGCGAGCAGTATACTCAGTGATATCAGTGCGTTCAATATGAAAGCCTTGGCACCTACTGTGGAGAGCAGGAATAATCCTATTAGGATAATTGCAAGTAAGAATAAATCTACTATGATTGCTGTAGGTTTCCATAACTCCACGAAGGATGGCCTGAGCATTAGGAGTGAGATAATCTGCTTCATCAAGTAATACTACCTTAAATGGTCCAAAAGGAATCATCTGCACAAAGTTGATAATTTTATCTCGTACAGTTTCTACGTTATTATCGCGACTTGCGTTGATTTCAAGTATATCAAACTCTTCAATATTGAGTTCATTACACAATACTTTGGCTAATGTTGTTTTACCAATACCAGCGACACCACTTAGCAATAAGTGTGGAATACTTCCATCTTTAATCCAAGAATGCACTTGTCTACGTTGTGCCTCATCTCTGAATACATAGTCACTGGCCTTCTTTGGCCGATATTTTTCAGTCCACATTTCAATCATACAATTTCCTCAACAATTCCTAACACTTCTGCAACAATTAGCAGTGTGCCTGCTTCAGGGAACCCTACCATAATCAATGATGCGCCTGCGCCAATCCGCAGTACACTCTTTACAAGGCTAACATAAAAATGTCCCTTGCTTGTGTCTTTTGGTTGAATATCAATCATAGGTTTCCTGTGTGGGCAGCGCCCTTGGTTATAATCGCAGTCAGGACGAATTAGTCCACTACACGTTTTACACTTATCCACGGAGACTCTCCATAGTAATAATCTTTGCCAAACTGCGTCCAAGGTCATCGTCGTGGCTGACAATGTGTAGTTGATTTTGACTACGATCCTTTTGACGATCATAAACACGAGTCTCAACAATAGTCCCACCGTTAGCACGATAGATACTTAGACGCATGGGTTCTGTGCTAAGTGTTTCGCCATCTGTAGATATAGCAAGTCCTCTGTGTTTTGAGCTCATATTCATTATTTGGTTGGACTCATTGAGGTCATTATTAATCCAATTGCGTAGACGTCTTTTTAACCAGTTCATTTCTTTTTTCCTTCTGCTTCTGCTACACGTTTGCGTAGGCTGCTACTACTAAAGGAATGATCTCGTCCATTATAAACAATTTCAATTCCACGTTTAAGACAAATGTCCTTACCAGTGAAGTCTTTGTCTTTATACTCTACACCTAATATTCTAACATCAACAGGCAAAATAAGCAAGAGGTCTTCCAGGTCTTTTTCTGTCTGATATACAACTACTTCATCCACATTACGATTTGTACTAACCTGTATCTGTCGTTCTACAATAGTTTGGATTGGTGGATTCTTACTGTCCGGGCGATCAATGGTTGGATCAGTTTGTAATGCAGCAATCAAATAATCACAATGATTCTTTGCTTCTGCTAACATAGCAATATGGCCAGCATGAAAAAGGTCCCATGCACTAAAAACAATACCAATTTTTTTATTTTGAGATTTAAGATCTTTGAGTTTGTTAAATATCATCTGTATATAATTCCTTTGAAAAGCATTCGTGTTTTCCTCCTATTTTTAAACTGGAAGGTATGTATGATACATGTTTATATTTTTTAAGTACATATTGTTCTTTTAAAAAACAGTTGTATAATGTATCTTCATTGATCCAACATATTTTTCCATTATTTTTTTCTATAAATTTATAAAATCTATTTTTCATTGAAACAGTAATTCCTATTTTATAAAATTTAGAACCATCTGCATCATGTAATTCTATAAAATACAAATATCCATTCTTTAACTTGAGTTCAGGATTTCTATTAAAAATTGTTTCGCAATACTTTCCGGGACCACCACTTGCAGTACATAGTTTACAGCCTGATCCGTTTTTATGCAACTCGGGTTTTTGCCAAAATTCTCCATGCACGGGGCATATTATTCTCATTTTTATGCTATTTCTTATGTATGTAGTTTCGTCGTATGAATAGTACCCATTATGTTTTTCTTGAAATAACAAAATTATATCAGTCCATTTACATGATCTTTTAAACGACTTGCATTGCGGGCATCCGTGTCCATAAACATGATCACCGGGAGTTTGCCAGAATTCTCCATGTTCTTTGCATGTGATAGATAACTTTGTTAATGCATCAATATATACAGCATTTTCATATGTATAAAATTTTTTATGTATATTTTCTGCTTTTACTATAAATTCTGATAAAGTTGCTTTTTTGCTCATAATAGTATCCTAAAATACTATTTATACTCAGACATGTAATATCTCAAAAGTTAATCATTTCCAGTCGTCGTCCTCTCTATAGGTCATGTATGGTAAAATATCGTTGTCAAATATTTGTGCCATGCTATTCCACAATGCTTTACGTTGCAGTTCAGTCATGCCTGATGACATTGGAAAATCATAACCACCAGGATCAGATTCTTTAGTTAGTCCATAATCGTGCCTATAAGTCATGCACATACTTGTGATAATTTGTTCGCGTGTTTTCATACTTTATTATAGTCGTAAAAAACGGGCCTGTCAAGACCCTTTTATTAAAGTGGCAAATTAGATTCCAGGAATGTTAAAATTAACATTTGATCCTGCACCAATTGCTGCATTTCTCATTGCACCTTCTGGTTTGTCATCTGCACTCATTAGTACGGATTTGAGTTCCACCATACGCAGTTCGAGAATAGAATCATCTTCCATTTCGAGTTCAATAGTTCGTGTCCAGCGACCGTGTTCAATTAAGATCCACTCACCTACCTTGATATCTAGTTGATCTGGTCCGATTGCCCATACCTTGCCCCAGCGTGGATGTATGCCTTCGGATTTTCCATTTGCACTGGTTAATAGAATACCGCCTTTGCTGGTTTCCATTCCAAATTCCATATCTGAAATTAGTACATTATCCTTAATTGGAATAATTTTACCTTTAACTTTCATCAGATGCCTTTACTTTTTTAACAGTATTGTCTACTGGAGCAACTTTTTGTTCAACTGGTCTATGAGCCTCGGAAAAAGCTTTTGGATTATTTTCATAATATTCTGCCATAACATCTTCACGCTTTTTAATAATCTTTCCACCAGCGCCTAACAGGTCTCCTCTTGCGTTTACTTTGGCATTACCAATAGCCGGCATCATTTCATGTTGCCCTATTAGTTTATCCATATCAACTACTTTACCTTGCATAGATCTGTGCATATTTCCCATATTTAATTTCCTTATTTTAAGAATTCTTTAATGTCGAGGTCGTATTTTATACTATCTATTTTGTGTATACCTATTAGATATAAACAATAACTAGCCACGCTGCTACCTCTACCAACACCCCAAACTATACCATGTTCTCGCATAGTATCTACCAAGTATTTAAGATAATACAATAGGTCCAGCATGCCATGCTGAATAAACAGTTCTAATTCTAAACTTACTCTATCTCTTTGTTCGTCAGTTTTGCACATTCCGTAAATTTGTTGTATCAAATCTGGACAGTAGTTGTCGGGCATAAACCAATTAGATTGATTAGTTTTATCAAATTGTTCAACACTTATTTCAGGTGGGATATATGTATCTAACGATTCAAAATTATCTCGATTGATATTTTTGGAATTATTGAATTGCTCTACAGTTGCAGTGTCTAGATAGATATTTTTGAAATGTTTAATCTTACCTGTATAGATGCTATTAAACATCTCTTCGGAAGATAAAAATACAGCACCAAATTTGTCAATTCTCATTGTGTTAGTTTACACAACTTTTAAGATGTTGTCAACGATCTATATTAATAAAGCTATCTAAATCTTGATTTCTATTTTGCATTAATTTTTTACTAGCATTCTGTTGTCTAGTAATCTGCTCAAGTTTGTAAGATTCTAATATTACGGAAATTTGCTGCATAACTCCTCCCTGCCCAAAGCGAGAAGCTAAGAAATATTTTTGCATTAATTCGGTTATTTTATTATCTACATCTTCATCTTTTAATGTAGACAAGTCGGGTAATAATGGGTTGAACATATTATGGAAGAGTTACTACAGTTCCAGTCATTGTATACCATGTACCACTACTAATATATACTGGTTTAAAATAGCCATTAGTTAAAAATACCATAGTACCGTTATCTACTGTTCCAAGATTATAAAGTTCGCTAGGTGTATAATTATTCAATATAACATTAGCTGGGTTGTTTACAGCAAGTTGTAAATTGGATATCTCTTGAGCAGCTATTTCAAAAGATGATTGTATCTTAGAAAAGTTTGTTCTAAACCCTTGACTATCATTATCTGCACCCGGAACAGGGTAACTAACGTTGATTGCGCTGCTATAATTTGTGATTGTACTTGCCATTTCTAATTCCAATTGTTTTTATTATTTATAGAGCTAGTTATTAGCCAATTTTCTTTTTAATTTCGTTTATCTCTGCACGAAGTTCTTTAACTGCTTCTATTAACAATGCAGAGATGTGTTCGTACCTTACGGCTTTGTACATTTCACCTTCCAGATTAGTGAATTCGTATACTAATTCCGGTACTACCTGCTCAACTTCTTGTGCTATAACACCGATTAGTTTATCTTCCTCGCCGATGTAGTTGAAATTATATCCGTTTAATTTTTCTATCTTAGATAATGAACCTTCGAGTTTAACGATATTTTCTTTCAATCTTATATCGGATGCTGTACCATAAGCAGTTATTTCACCGTTGGCAACAATGTTACCTTGATAATCTATAGATGCTTGCGGAGAACCACCGTCGTATTCTGAATTTACAGTTGAGAAATCAAAATAGAATTTACTGGAGTCCATCCTTAATCTATAATTATAGATTCCATTATCCGGATCTTTACTATCATAAAATGTAATCTCTCCGCTACCCATATTTTTCATTCTGATAGCATTATTGGTATCTTCTGTTATTTCAATATGTTTAAATGAACCTGCTGATATAGTTCCGACTGCATCAAAGTTACCTTGATAATCTATATATGCTTTTCTGGTACCGGTGTCATATGCTGCATCCGTGGTTGAGAAATTAAAAGAGAATTGACCAGCATCCATTTGGAAATTGTAATTAAATATATTATTGGATGGGCCGTCTGGGCTTCTTTTATCGTAGAATATGATATTTCCGCTATCCATATTCCTAATTCCTATGGCCGGATTATATGCTGTAATCACCTGTGTTATTTCAATCGCACCCGATGTTAATGCACCAGTGCTCGGATTGACTTTAAAATTACTGGAAGTATAAACTGTTTCAGCAGTAGCAGATGTATTATTATCCTGGACAAATGTTGGATAGTATCCAGTTCCTGAATCACGCTTAGTTGTTTGAACTTGTTGGGAATATCCAGCACTACTTGCATATCCTATACTATTGTTTACTAGAGCACCGGCTAATACTGCGTATGCCGCAAATCCAACCGTTATACTTGAAGTATTTGTATATTGAGGAGCAGCAGCACCTTGGCTAACTAATAGTTGACCAGCAGTGCCTGGGCCTGTAAAGTAAGGACCATTGATGCCATCGCTCATTAATAGCTGTCCGGCGGTTCCTGGACCAAAGAAGCTAGTTGCTCCGGGGGCTGTTTGATAAGGAATTTGTCCGGCAGTTCCAATAAGCAAATTCTTTGCAAACCCTACTCTAATAGATGATGTATTAGTATAAACAGGAGCAGCAGCACCTTGACTAACTAATAGTTGTCCAAGTGTACCTGGACCAAAGAAGCTAGTTGCTCCAACTCCACTTTGATAAGGAACTTGTCCAAGCGTACCGTTTGCTAAATTAGTAGCAGTAGTAGCTGAAACGGCCGCCGGTGCAGCAGGCGGAGACCATGCTGCTGTAGTACCGTTTGATGTTAATACATATCCGTTTGTACCTATATTAACAAACGTTGTAATTCCAGGTTCGCTTTGTATAGGAATACTACCTGCTGCGCCATTTGCAAGATTAGTTGCAGTAGTTATACCTGTAATTGCACTAATAGAAGTCCAAGTTGGAACAGATCCTGTTCCATGCGTTTGTAATATTTGACCATCAACTCCTGCCGCTAAAAACGCAGTTGCGCCTGGACTAGACTGATAAACAATGGACATACTAGTACCATTTGCAAGATTAGTTGCAGTAGTTATACCTGTAATTGCACTAATAGCAGTCCATGTAGGCGATCCAGATCCACCACTTGTTAATACTTGTCCTGTAGAACCCACTGCTGTGAATCCTGTTTTACCTGCTGATGTTTGGTATGGAATTTTTCCAGGCAATCCACCGGCTAAATTAGTAGCGGTAGTTGCAGTATCTGATGCGCCACCACCACCGCCACCAGTTGCTGCTGCCCAATACGGAGCAGTACCTCCAGGATTAACAGTTAGTACTTCACCTGGTGATCCAAGTACTAATTTTCCAGTTGAATTTGCTGCTGTTTGAAATAATACACTTCCAACAGCACCGCCTAATACACTAACGGCATATCCAACTACTAGTGTAGTTGTATTTTTCCATGTAGGTGCAGCAGTATTGTTAGCTGTTAGCACATATCCTGTTGTTCCTACATCTACAAATCCAGTAGTATTAAGTGCTGTTTGATATAGTAATTTACCTGCTGCACCACCTGCTAAATTAGATGCCGAACTAATACTACCACTAAATGTTCCATATATAGTACCACCTACATATACATCGCTTTTTAAGTAGCTAGTTCCAGTAGAGTAAAAATTACCACCAACATGTAGGTTACCACCAATACCAGTCCCGCCTGCTACCACCAATGCACCAGTAATAGTTGATGATGCTATTGTGCTGGAAGATATATATACGTTAGATATTGTTAGTTTTTTATTTGTTACATTGTATGTAATATTAGAATCAATTCCGGCGCTGTAGTATCCATTACCACCGTTAACCATTGTAAGATATTGATCACCTGTTCTTCCTACCACTGGTAATATTGTTACATAGTTTTGATCGCTTGAAACAGACTTATTAACCATTAATGACGAAGTACTAACCCATGTAGCAGTAGAATTTACGTATTGCAGTAAAGTTCCATTAGCACCCGGTGATATAAATCCAGTTGAACTAGTATTTTGTTGGATTGGAATACTTCCAATTGTTCCGCCAGCTAAATTACTAGCTGTATTAGTATTACCCGAAACACTTCCGCTAGTTCCCTGATTACCGGTTGCACCTTGATTACCAGACCCAATTGTACCTTGAATACCCTGACGTCCTTGGAGACCTTGTGTACCAGTTGCACCTTGCAAACTGGTAGCACCGGTTGCACCTTGATTACCAACACCAGTTGTACCTTGATTACCGTTTGTACCTTGGGTACCAGTGGCACCTTGATTACCATTATTACCATTAGTACCTTGCGAACCAATAGTACCCTGAGTACCCTGGCGACCTTGTGTACCTTGTGGTCCTTGCCGTCCTTGTACACCCTGTGCTCCTTTTTCGGCTAATAATAAGCCTGCTTTTTCTACAGTAAGCGATTGTTCAACACCCCCTGCTGACACGATAAACAATGTATTAACCGTGGGTTGTAGTAGTGGGGTGTTTAAAACTTCAGTTAAGGGGGTTCTTACAGTCATAGTGTGGTATCCATAGTTAATCTATACCTTATTTATTAAATTAGGTAGTTAAAAATAAAATGACAACTAATGTATTGTTGTTATAGTAATTTCATGTAAATCTTTTATTCCAAAAATCTTCATTATTTTTTTAATAGATGTAGGAGGATCTTCTATTAAATTCTCAGGTATAGACATGCTTTTTAGTTCACCATCGGGACCTATTATAAATCCAAAGTCATCGGGCCCAAATTCATCATCATAGTCGTAAATTTCCTCATCATTCATTATTATAAACTCTTTTTATTGTTAGATATTTATGTAGAGGTAAATAATATTAGCATTTAATGCAAAGGAAATTAATCATGTTTAAAAAAATCAAAGAGTTTTTCGTAGGAAAGCCCGCACCCGCACCTGCAGAGCCAATAGACACCTGGGTGACAGCACCATACAAGGTACCGGAACCAGCAGCAATAACACCAATTCCATTTATTGTTACTAACAGTAATCCTGCAGATAATGTACCGGTTGCTGAAGTAGCTGCCCCAGTTGTAGAAACTGTTGTCGAAGCTGCCCCAGTTGTAGAAACTGTTGTTGAAGCCGCACCTGCTAAGAAGCCACGTAAACCACGTACTCCTAAAGTAGAAGTAGTCCAAGAAAAAGCCCCAGCAAAAGCTAAGGCTGTTCCTAAACTAACAGTGGTTAAATCTACTAAAACAAAATCAAAGCAGGTTTAATTCTTTAGCCCGGTTGTGTAATGCAAAACTGGATAAATTTTTACCCTTTGATTCACACATAATATCATGTGTGTTTAAAAAGCTCAATGCCCAATCATTTACTGGTGTATTCCAATAAAAGTCCGAATGGGCACGAAGTTTTTGTTTTTTGTGCCCTAAATTGAGCAATGCATCATAGTCTGGCTTTACAGTAGCAGCATGATTCACGAGATAGTCTTCTCGACTGATACTATAGTGCATGGTAGGTCTAACACCACGCCAACTATCAATCACCCTCTCCACACGGGAGTCAGTGGGTTGAATGTACTCTCCTGTTTTGATCCAATGATGATGCACATCCAAAACTATAGGCACTAGATCGGTAATAGTAAGACAGTCATCCAATCCCCACGAATTTTCTTCATTTTCAATTGTAATACAATTTCTTGCCTCCGCACTTAGACGTTTGTAAGTTTCTCTAAAACCTTCAGGACCTCGTTGACCGCTTATGTGTACATTGATCTTAAAATCTTGAAAGGTCTTTCCATATCCCATCCATCGAACCATGTCGGCGTGATATTCAAATTCTAAAATACTGCGCTCTACAATTCCAGGATTAGCACTTGCCAGTACACAGAACTGCCCAGGATGAAAACTTAGTCTAACACCCAGTCTACGGGCAGCTTCACCCACGGGAGCAAAGATCTTTTCGCAATGGGATTGTACATCAGCCTGTTTCCAAAAAGGAATCCAATTTTCATGTGTATATCCTTGCAGCATTTCACTACCTAATCGCACCATACGCAAGTTCGGTGCCAAGCTACCTACTCGCTCAACCATGTTGAGTGCTGCGGTTGCGTTATGGTTCATAATATCCCACTGACGCTGTTCAGCTTCTGCTGGGTGCTCACGTAACCATCGCATGGTAGTGCTACGTCCGTTCAATGCACGATCCACCGCATTCACTTTCATACCACCACATTCGCTAGGGTCATTTAACCACTTGCAGGCAAAGCCTATACGTTTAATCATTTTTCAACTTTTGATAAGGACCATGAACCGTCTTCGTTGTCTTTCCAATCCAGCGTGTCGCCTTCTTTCCAACCTTGTTGATCCAGAAAGTCTTGCGGCAGTGGCATTACAAGATCGCCACTGCCGTCATCTGCTTCTTCTAGTGTAACTGTCCAAGATGTTTTAGGTTCATTCATTTCTTACTCCTGATCATGTTGATAACTTCTACTGCTTGTGAAAATTCACCAGCACCTAACTTCTGTTCAACTTCTTCTTCAAATGTTGCAGTTAAATCAACATAAACAAATTCATTAGAATATGGATACGGTTGCGTCCATGAAATTGTGTATGATAGTATTTTGTCGTTGTTCATATTACCACTCCTTAGTAAGTGCGTGATACACTAGAAATTGTTTAAAAGCACGATACACTGCTAGCCCTTCTTCCTCATCTACCGGAACTTTTTTTTCCCTAACATAGAAACCGTCTTCTGTAATTTTAAGCATTTCGGAAGAACCACCGTGGAATACAATATTATTCCCAGGAGGTGAAGTTATGGACAGAACTGGATCTGGTAGTGCAGAGTCTTGGATAATGTATTGTGTCATGTGTATATTTTACACTACTTTGCGGAAATAGTCAAGGAATTTTATGATACCAACCTGTTAGAATATACTTGTTTTGAGAATATACTGGATTACCTCGATGTATATGCGTTGATCCAGCGGGCCATATTACAATAGTACCTGCTTTTGGTTTCACTCGTTTATGTTGGTATAAAAATTCTGTTTCGGCTTCATTATCGGGCATATCATTTAAGTAGATCATCCAGACCAATTCTCTAGAATAAGAATCTTCTCCAGCATTGGTTTCACAATGCCATACATGGTATCCGCCCATTGGCATTGTTCTTTGAAGTTTAAATTCGTACCTATTGTTTAATGTTAATGCTTTGAGTTGACCAAATTCTTCAATGTATTCTAATAATGCACTATGTAAATAATCTAAAAACGTATTACATAATTCAAATTGTTGATACAGTTTATCTCCAAGGAATATTGCAATATCCTTCCTTCCTAAATTTGTATCAGTAAACTGTTTGTTATTATTAATGATAGACTCTTTATACTCGGGCGTAGTAATAATTTGTTCAAAGGTTTCTATGGCTTTTGTGCAAATATTCTTTGGTACAGTATTTTCCCAAATTCTAATAAAGTCTTCCATTGCAGTTACGTCTTAAAATATTCAATAGTTTTAATCAATCCTTGTTCTAAATTAATCTTAGGTTCCCATCCTAATATTATTTTAGCACGATCTATATTTGGTTTTCGTTGTGTTGGATCATCCTTAGGCAAGTCCATATGAACAATCTTACTGTTACTACCGGTAAGTTGTATTACCTTTTCAGCTAATTCCAACATAGTAAACTCCCCAGGATTACCAATATTAACAGGACCAGTTACTTGATCGTCAGTATCCATAAGTGCCATCATTCCGTCTAACAAATCATCAACGTAGCAGAAACTGCGTGTTTGAAGTCCAGTACCATATATAGTAATATCAGTTCCTTTTAATGCCTGAACAATAAAATTACTAACAACTCTGCCGTCATTTTCTGACATTTTTGGACCATAAGTGTTAAAAATACGCATAATTTTAATGCGTACATTATGTACACGATTATAGTCTATAAACAATGTTTCTGCTGCACGTTTACCTTCGTCGTAGCAACTACGAATACCAATTGGGTTTACATGTCCCCAATATTCTTCTGGTTGTGGATGCACAACTGGATCACCATAAACTTCACTGGTACTGGCCTGTAAGATTTTTGCACCAGTACGTTTAGCCAATCCTAACATATTAACGGCACCAATCACTGATGTTTTTATAGTTTGAATTGGATCTAGTTGATAGTAATAGGGACTTGCTGGACAAGCCAAATTATAAATCTCGTCCACTTCAACATATAAAGGCAAGCAGATGTCTTGTCTAATAACTTCAAAGTTTTTATTATCTAGCAGGTGCTTGATATTCTTTTTGCTACCTGTAAAATAATTATCGACACAAAGTACATGATGCCCTTGTGTTACTAGCCTATCGCATAAATGACTTCCGAGAAATCCTGCACCACCGGTTACTAATATTTTTTTCATTTAATTTTCTTTTAATCAAAGAAGAACATTTGCCACAGTCTAGCATTTTCTGGTTTATAACCAAAATATCCCAACGGAGAATGTAAATATCCAGCGTTAAAAATTACCAACCTGTTATAAACATTGCCGATACTATCTACTGGTTCAAATATAGTTTTATCTAAATTCTGGGCACCGTCGCCCCTAAATGCTGCCATAATGCCTTCTTGGCTGTTGTGAAAAACTTTTGTACCTCTTAGTGCAAAGGATCCTGTGCCGGTTTCTAATGGCGCATCAGGAGTTAGATAAATCATAGCACCCCACTGTTGGGCATCACAGTGATATACTAATGGTTCGCCTTCCATGCTATATTGAAATCTACCATTCATGCCATGTTCTTCCCATACTGTAATTTTTCTACCCATAATTTTTTCAAATTCTTCTTTCAAGCCCGGAAATAAGAATTGTTCAAATGTTCTTCGTCCTATATATCCTCGACCAAGACCGCCTTGATGATATTCTTGTTTTAATGCAAGTTCTCTTATGGAATCAGGATCAGTATAAAAATTATCAACTACCCATATTCCATTTCTGTAATTAGAATTTATTGAAGCAGGAGTAGATTGAGAAATTGTTAACTTTTTAATTTCTGTTACTACAGTTGGTACAGATTGATCAATTGTTAATTTGCCTTGTTCAATTTTAATTTTAGTAGAGTTATTGTTAGAATTTAACATATATGATTTAGCTGAGGTTGTAACGTCTGTTACACTTCTCATCTTTTTTATTATTTCAGGATCTATCAAATCTGGATGTACCCACCAATCTTCAAAATTACTAATTCCATCGGGAGATATATCATTTACAATTAATTCATATCCTAAATTTTTTAAATAGTTTCTTGATTTTTCACGATATGACTTAGTAACATCTACATAGTAATCATGTTCGTATGTAATTACCGCAAATTTATATTTACTAAATGGTATAGTAAGCAATGCTTCAAATGTATGTCTTGCTGGTTCGATATCAAGCTGAAGATAATCTATATTAGTACCCTTGAAATGTTTGTTTAATAGATCATCGTAATTTACTTTTAATGCATCTTCACATAACATCACTGTATTTTTTCTTGCGGCCATGTATTCATTTGCAAACTCTTGCTTAAACTCAATTGACACACCTTTCCACCCAAACTGTTCTTCTAACAATGCGGTATTGTTTCCATGATAAGGTCTTGCACCGCCAATTTCTAAAAATGTTCCATTTTGTTTTCCATTCAACATGGACAAGATAAACATATCCTGATAAACCTGCGAATAATTGTTACTGATAGTATCTGATAAGTTGAATTTAAATTTTAAGTTACTATACTGTGATTTATCGTACATGGTAAATGCCTGTGATTCTGGGCCCGATCCAAGTCTAGTAATATTATCTTCAACTGAATTTTGATAAATTTGAGTCATTTCATCCCAATGAACATTTACCAACTCTTGAAATAACTGACGAGCCTCCATGTTTCTACCCCACCACCAAGAAGAAACTGCTTTTTCAAAAATTATTCCATACTTGCCAGGATAATTAATTGACGATTTCAACGGAGGCAAATTAAAATCACATACGGTTAATGCAATACAAGTTAATGTATAACACTCCGAATACTCTTTATAAGTTTCATTATATCTACTCAATAGAAAATATGCTTCGGGACGAGTAGGTAATAAATTAATTGCTTGTTGTAACAAGCCTTTTACTGTATAATTTCTATTTTTTTGCCTATCAAAGCAATCTGCCATTTTGATAAAACACTCATATGCTAGTGTATCGTCAGAAGTTAGCTCTGCCGCTTTTAAATAAAAAGAAATTGCTGCACTAGTTTGATTTTGAAAATCATATTCTAATGCCAGGTGATAGCTGTTTGATCCGTCGTTAGGATTTTTAATGTAATTGTATAATTGTTCAATCATTTATCATCTTGTTTATTAAATTTTTTGGAATACGAATAATAAATGCTGCATTATCTTGAAATCCAAAAGTAATTAACACATTATCACGATATTCTGTCATGCCACATGCGAATTCAATTTTGGCATCCATAAAAGAAAATAGTTCTGAAAATTTTCTATTTTTAAAGTCTTTATCCCAGTAGGTAAATCTGTGACGATAAGTACCATCTTTTCTTCCAGCTTCACTGGTATAAAGATCAGTTTCGTGATTAAGAGTAAGATATCCGTTGCCCCACGAAATTACTTGAGAGCCGCCTCTTAAATCTGAAGGCATTGGAGTGTATTCCCCTAGAAAAACAGTTTCACATGTTAGTTTTTCTACATCTACTTTTACAACTTCAGTTGAATTTGTCCATTTTACAAAATGAAATGGTTTATCTAAAATTGGCATCCAATTTTTTTCACAATACGAATCATTTTTGCCAGGTGCAGGAATACGAGATCTTGATACTTCTATAACATTTGAGTTTGAAAATATAATTTCAGACAGTTCCATTCTACCTTCACCGTGTGTAGTAGTATCTCTACGAACTCCACAAAGATAAAATTTATTATTCCAATTTACCAATCTAGCATCTTCAAGTCCTACAAATTCCCAAAGTGGTGGTTTATCAAATTTAGAAGTATCTACCCTATGATATGATTCTATCTCTAAGGTATTATTATTTAATTTACAAATATAATTAACGGTAGTAAGAGTTATATCATTTTCGGGATTAAGATAAACTAACGGTCCCCATTGGTGTTCGTATTTGTTTAGTTCAGCGTGATATAAAGTATATTGTATATGTCGCAGATTTACTATTATTTCATCATTGACTACTAATATTGATGGATTGGTTAGGCCTGTGCCGTTGGTTAGTGTTGCAGGAATTGTTAACGGATGTATGCTACCTCCGGCATCAATTACAATAGATGCAAAATTTTTATTAATCATTTGATTTTAGGTTGAATGATATCGTATTGTTTGTACAACCAATTAATAAATTGTTCAACAGACAAGTTTGGGCTTACTTCCTTTGCATATACCTTATATGCAATTGTTACTCTTTCTAACCATTCTTTATCAATCATAAATTGTAGACCATTTCTTAAGTTTTTCAATTTTTGCCCGTTTAGCTACTTCCAAAGTAATTGATGATACAATGCCCATTTCTCGCATAATATCAACCATAGCTAACAAGTCACCGAGTTCTTCTTCTAGGTGCTCTCTATTAGTTAGTGGTTTGCCAGGTTTGTAATTGTCAATTCCGAATCGACTACATTTACTAACTGCTTGGATTACCTCTGCACATTCCTCTTGCAAAATATCCATTACTTCTTTTTCTTTATTATTCATTTATTTTACCAGTGATGTATAACGCCTGCTGCAATGAAACAGTTTGTTATTATATAGCATAGCACAATACAAGTGCGAATACAAGCAACACGGTTTGCTTCTACATCCGTGTTGCCTGATTTTTCACCAAGGGCTTTAGCCCACAGACGCCAGAGTTTATTGAAACTCATTGTCCTCACGATGCCCTTGTCGTCCAGCCATATTGCTGTCTGTCTCGCGCACCTCTACCTTACAGCACCAAACACGCTTGGCTTCTTCTGCGCCACAGTTGGGCAAGAAGATGGTGTTTACATATTCATACAAGAAGTCAGCAATGCCTTCGCAGCCTGTCTTTTCTACTTCTGTAATCTTAGCAAGTTTGAGTCTGCCAAGTTCCAACAGGTGTTCACGCATTGGATCATCCTGTGCTACTAGTAAGGTATGATCAAACCATTCTTCAAGTTTTTCTTTGAGAGGTTTTAACCCACCAAAGTCAGTGCACCAGTTTCTAGCATCAAGTGTATCACACTCAAACTGGAAATGAAATGACAAAGCATATCCATGTATCAACCGGCAATGTGAATCTGCCCGCCATTGTCTGTATGCTACTGGTCCGATTTGTTTATAAGTTTTGGTACTAAAGAATTTTTGTGCCATGTGTTTTCTCCATATGTCTGTTTAAATTTTGAGGCGTAATCTGCCGGTTGCAGTCTGTACATTGTACAGTCATTCGCTTGCTTCGTAAAGCATTTTTCATGTTCATTCGAGTTTCTTCACTCCGCTTTTTACCTAAATGCGAGGCAAGTAACTTTTCTGAAATTGCTTGAGGTCTAGGCCCTTTTGGTTTACGACCAACATTCCATTCCGCAGGGATTAGATCTTTATTGTCAAACAATTTCTCTTGTAATGTGACTGGACAGTGCCCATAAATTTTACCATTTGTTGTTGATCCGCCATCGCCTGATTCAGGAATACAATTGGCCCAGGTCTTATCCTTGACTACATTATACAGATTGCTGTAATACAATCCTGCTTCACTGAGTTCTTCTTTGGTATTGTAATGACCTAATACTGTAGTCGATACGGTATATGTTGGATGAGATTTTAAAATCTTTCTCCAAAATACGCCCGATCCTTTATATAAGATATGATTTTTATTGTCCATACACTTACACAAATATTTTACACCGTTTTGATCAATAGTTTTAATCATTAGATAGTAACCCATAACAATCTCCTAAGTCTGTAACATATTTATGCTGGTAGCAGACTTTGGTAGTAATATCTAATATTTCTTTGCCATTATTATTCTCCTATGTTAATTTTAGCATAGGCGGCAGAGTTTGTATACCGGGATGAACGCCGAAGGCCGGTGTAATGATATTTATTATCAGGTGCGACTATCAACAACTTTATCTGCAAGACCAAAATCAACAGCCTCTTGTGCAGACAGAAATGTATCAAACTTCATAGTATCGTACATGTCTTCATATGACTTACCAGCAGTATTGTGACGTACATACAATTCAGTTAGACGTTTGTTAATGCGTACACTTTCTTCAAAGCTACGTTTAGCATCTTCAAACTGCAAGTCTTGAACGTGAACGCTACCACTTGTACCACGTGTACCTGAACTAACACGATGAATCATAGTACGTGACTCTGGAAGTACATAACGCTTATTCTTAGCACCTGCTTGTGCAAGGAACGACCCCATGGACGCTGCCTGTCCCATAACATAGGTTGCTACATTAGGTTTAATAAATTGCATAACATCATAGATGCTTAGACCTGCTGTGACCAATCCGCCAGGGCTATTAATATAAAGATGAATATCCTTCTCACTATCGGCACTCTCCAAATGTAGTAACTGCGCTACTACAATATTTGCACTATGATCATCTACTGGTCCATTTAGGAACACGATGCGCTCATTGAGCAATCGACTAAAAATATCAAACGCTCGTTCGCCTTGACCTGTCTTTTCTACTACCATTGGGATTAGATTATTATACATTAGTTTGATTTTTCGTAAGTTTGATTAAAGATATCTTTTTTGACTACACCGTAGTCGCCTGGACCGTGACGTACTAAAACATCCTCGCCTGGGTTATAGTGTAACTTTTCTCCCCAGCTGGTGTCAACTGTTCCGGCGCGATCAGCTACCTTGGCCATTTTAATGATCTTCTTGGGAGTACATATACCGTCACCCAAATCATCTTTTAGTTTGCTGAATGTTTCTGGACTGACGGGATACTGTTCACCTTTTGGGCCAGTCATAATATAATAGCCTGCTGGATACTTTACTGGTCCTTCTAGTGTTTGAATAGTGCCAGATTCTTTGGCAATCTTGTATTTTTCTTGAGCAGGTCGTTTATAGGCCTGAAATCCATCATTGAACCAATCGTCGTTAATGCCTTCCATTGATTCAACAATGTTAATATATTCTTTAATCATTGATAATCCTTATCTATCTTAATATTAGTCAATCCTGCTACCACCTGGAATTGATCCCAGGCAATTTTTGCAGCTGGATTACGCTGTAACTCACTGTCGGGCAAGCAGGTCTCTAACCAAAACTCACTACGACGATATGGATGTGCTCCGAACTGTCGGGGCTGATGGAACTTACCTTGATTCCATAATGCAATACTAACATCGCGGAACTTGTCTTCGTGTTCTTTATTAGAAAGATTGTAGTTGCTCCATTCGGGAGCACTGAGTCCGCCAAGGCAATATCCTTCCCAGATTCCTCCCCACTGACCATCATCATTGGGATCAAAGTTGGTGCGAGCAACAACAACTAACACATCATCAATATCTACTCGTCCTTCAACAATGTCAAGGACACACCGACTATAGCTCAGGCCTATTTTCATTTTGTTCTTTCTCTTTCTTTTCCATATCGTATTTCTTAACCATACGATAAAGTGGTTCCATCTCTTTTTGGAATACGTGTGGTGCTAATTCTGATGCAGCCTTCATATCCCATGCGCTAGGGTAATGGCGCAATATACCAAGCGCCCGTTGCCTAACCAACTTAGGCACTCTAGGATACACCTTTGACGATTGTAGGTCAGTAAGAAACTGTATAGTCTGCATTACCGCACGGTACCTTTCATCGGGCAATGTCATTTAAGCACCATTTGGTGAACCAAACATAACTTCTGCACGAGCCTTAACACCCACTGGATCACGTTTGTATTCTTCCATCATTTCACGCAATGCGTTATTAATATAGGCATTGAGAGTGATATCTTGTTTATGTGCGTTCAATGCAGCTTCTAGCAAGAGATCGTCTGGGAGATCCAACGAAAGACTCACAGTGGTGTCATAGTCTATGCCTGCAACAATAGCACGAGCCTTTTCTTCAAAATCTTCTTCTTCGTCAAGATTGATCCATAACACAGGATTGCCTAGCTCGTCTTCCCATGCTTCGTCGGCCAGGCCGCGAGCTGTAACTTCTGCATCGTGTTTGTCTTTGTATGCAGGATTAATTAAACGATAGGCACGATTGTGCATATAGTCACAGGCTTCCATACTGTAAACTTCTTGTGTCTCTGTGTCAAATGTGATACATAGGCTATGTCCGTCTTGATGACGCCCATCCCAAGAATCCAACATATAAGCATTAGGTCCAAAGCATGACCATTGATAGTCACTGCCTTCTGTAATGCGGTAGTTGACAATTTCCATAAAAGTTTTAAGTAGCATTTTTTTCTTCCTTAGTTAATTTACACAATAAAATGAAATGTTCGTACGCTTTTCGTACTGCTGGATTTAAGTATAGCATCTTTGCTTCATCTTGTAAAGCCTTTATGCCTGCTTCGGCAACATCGTGTGCGCTAGGTCCTTGTAAAGTGCAGAGTTCATTTCCAAACTCTTTAGACAACTTCCTCCACGCTTTACGTTGCCCTTCTGTAATAGGCGTCTGCCTTGGCCGAAGTTCACTAGACTTGCTAATTGCTCTACACATGGCATCTTCTGCAACACGACTGGCCGCAATCAACCCAGCATAGTCGGGATCAATGTTAAACCTACGACTTTGCCCGCCTGGGTAAACCATAATCAAATGTGTACCACGAGTAAAACTGTCCATAAAGTCGCTGTTGCACTCAGAGACAGGAACATACTTCCTGCCAATCTTTTCGTAATAAATCTTCTTAGTCATTACTATGTTAAAATATTGTTAATAAAATCTATTGCCATTTGTACAAGTTCAACACTGATATTAAGTTTGGCAGCAATATCCGACACTGTAAAATGGCGGTCCATCATTTCACGGACCGCCATAATAACATCTTTGCGTATCACTTAAACACCTTCAAAATCATAATGTCTGCGTTCATGCGTCCGTTTAGCAAGGTATCAGTTGCCTTGATAGCAGTAATCCAAGATTCAACTCGTCGTTGCGTATTTTGCAACTTCAAATCTTTCAACTGCTCTGCAGGCTTACGCAGAGTCTTTTGCATTGATTTCGCTGTGAATTCTGTAATGCTTGTACCTTTAACACTAAGACCTGCACTTGTTTTAGCAATGTACATACCAATCTTGCGTGTCTTGGAGTTGTACACAATTGCACCTTGTGCGCCAATTAATCCTGCTGCTGGCACTGAAGCCACGCCCAACTTGTCGTCAGTTAATTTGAATTTAATCTTCTTAACCAATTCTTCCGCCGGTTTAACTTTAGTAGCACGGGGTTTTTTCATTACCTTAGCTTCTGCTGCAATCTGCTCACAGGCCTGTGCAATGCTTTCGTAAAACTCAATCAATTTCTTAACGTTCTTACGGCTTGCAAACTTGTAGCCTTCTTTCAATTGCTCATCAGCATTGCCACTTGACAGTTCTTGCAGTTCGGCCAATCCGTTAGCAAAGAATCCTTTAATGTATCGGGCCTGTGCTGCCTTTGCACCCTTGCCTCGCAACAGACTAACCATTTTAAACGACTTTGGATCAAATGCCTCTGGATCCGTGATCCAGCTATCAATAGCTGCATCGATCTCGTCGCTCATTCCAACTGCTTGTTCGCGGATACGATCTTGGATATTCATAACAGGCGCTACAGACCTAGTGGCCTTAGTTTCTTCAATTACTTCAATATCCCACTTACCTGCTTCAACGGCATTAGCAATTTGCTCTTTTAACCAAGTAGCGGCACTACGGTTCTCATTGAACCCTTGGAAAGTGTCCGGCATACCTTTAATTAGACATGCAGCAATAGAACCCATAACTAGGTCACAGCGCCAATCTTTAGTTTTCTTAAATTCTGCTATTTGATCACGATCGTAACCATTACGACCCATCCAATCAATTACTTTGGGTTTAAGTTCTTTTGCGGAACTTTCCAAACGGTAGTATTTCATTGCTTCGCGGAACTTAGCAGTATATTCTGAAGGAGACAGCAACTCAGTACCATCCCATTTTGGGCTCAGATCACGCTTGGCGTTTTCACGAATGCTTTGACTAGTTACTCGAACTTTTGGAGCCGCTGCGGGTTTGGTCTTAATTTTGATTCCTGCTACTGTTGCCATATATAACTCCTAGTGTTGCTGCGTTTATGTATTAATTATACAGCATTTTTGACTCTTTGTCAAGTGTTGGTTTTACCAATTTCTATGTGATCGCTGTAATCGCCTTCACGGAAGATCCAACCTAATTTCTTTAGGTCTTCTTTGATATCATCAGTAATCATTCCCTCACCTACAAATGCTTGACCTTCTTTGTAATAAGTTTGTTGCTTTAGAGTCCATCCTTCCCATTCTCCGGGGTCTAATGGTAGGGGATTTCTTATGCCTGAACAATACCAATCAATGTAATCACCTTCTCCGCGCATGTCTGCTACAATACCACCAGCACTACGCCAACTGGCGCTCCATCTTTCGTCTTTGAGTATAGGCCAAACTTCAAATCTTTGGAACTCGTTGTTACACATAGCAGCATAAAGATTTTGAGCATATACACGACTTTCACGTACCTTGGCAACCATCCAATCGGCACTGCGCATATCAAACTCCATATTGTTCTCTTGCCATTTGGTATCAGTTAGATTTTCCTCATCCCTAAGCGCCCAACTGTTGTACATTTCAATCATGGCTTTAACATTTGGATCGTTGAGACTTTTACCTTCCTTAACAACTCGTTTAATATAGTTGTCTCTTTGGAAGGTATGTCGATCAGGGCTGCTGGAGATTTGAGATGTCATTTGGAGTTGCAGGTCTACGAGTACAAAATTCACAGTATTGATCTGTACAAATATCTTCTAACCATCTGTTGCATTTCTCACAGTAATAAGCATCATATCCATTTGAGTATGATTTCTTAGTACCGCAAATTTTGCAGTTGTATTCGTTTATGTCCACAATGCGTCTCTTATTTTGATCAAACGGATCATCATTGCAGTATCTTCTTCGTCATATTCGCGTTCAATTTTTGAAGATAGATCAAGTACCAGGCGGCTTTCTTCTCTTTCTTCGTCAGTACGGTCGCTTAGGCTGCTCATAAATCCCTTTCCAGGATTAGCTAGTCTACGACGTTCACACAATTCACTCCATCCGCTTGCATCCATTGCATCTGGACGATTTGGATATACAGTGGTCCACCATACATAAAGTTCTTTAAGTTCCTTGGCACGTTCTGCTTGTGGAGTAGGTTGATTATAGAGTGGATTTTCTTTGTCAAACCAATCTTCGTCAAACTTCAAAGTCATTGCCCAATCAAGGTGATCCAACCCTGCTTGTGGACTGCGCCAAGTTCTCCAACGGAACCAACCACTTGCCCAGAATGGAGGATTGTATTTTGCACGGGCTTCTTTGTCACCCCAGGCAATATGATGCCACGCTGATTCTATCTCAACAAAATCAACCAGCTCATTGAATAGGCAAGGCAAAAAGCGGTTCCCCACGTCGCACCATTCACCCGGCTTAATATTCCGGGGATGAGCGGTAAGACCATGAGTGCGACTAACCCAACGGTTGTTAACGTAGTACTTGATATCATAAAGTTTCCTTATAGGCCATGTTACAAAGTCCTGGAGATGACTAAGTCCTTCTTCTGCCAACCAGTAGCGGAAGTTGTGCTTCATTTGGGCCGCAGTGGTCCAGTCGTCCCATTCTTCACTTGTACCTGCGCCAAGTTTTTTGGTTCCGCGAACCCAGTCTGCAAACGGAGTACAACTCCAGTAGTTTGAGTGTTGTGCCATATTATTTCCTTGTTTGTTCTACACTTAGTATAGCAGCTTTTACTTCTTTGAGCAAGGCCTCGTCATCCCAAAGCAGTTCTGTTCGACCATCTGAAAATGTAGTAACAGTTAGGTGACTGCCCTTTACTACACCACTTGGATCAATTAGCTCTGCTGCTCGCTTTTCGATCTTGGCCTTGCGCTTAACAGGAAGTTTTTCAATAACTTCGGTTAGAGTTTTTGTTTTCTTAGTTACCATAATATTACTTCTTTAGAAACGGTGCCAGTTCAGGTGCCTTCCAACCTAGCGGCTTGAGCACCTTACCATCTTCACGCTTGCGAACCATGCCAGTTTCTGAATCCACTTTGGCAAAGTTAGTACTCATAACTTCTTTCCAAGCACCTTCGGCATCCCACCCGGCACTATGGATAGCACCAATAGTAACCACAAGGATATCAATAAGTGCATCTAATTGTTCTACGCGATCTTCCGACAGTGTCGCCTCTAACAATTCCTGATGTTCTTCATCAATAAGTTTAACATACATTGTGTATTGTTTTTCGTTAAACGTATCCACACTTTGACCGCAAGCAGTCATAAACTTCTCTTGATCGCGAAATGGATTCATATTAGTCTACAATCATTAATTGTTTTTCGTTATAGATATGCAATGCACCTGCAATTTCAGCTACAGTACATTCCACTACTACTCTGCGTTCTCCTGATAGTGTATCAAATACACTTACTACGACACCGGGCCATTTATAACCGCTAGTCTTTTCTACCTTATCACCTACTGCAAGTAATGCCATTTTATTTTTCCTCTAGTTCTTTTATCACTGTTGTGATTGTGTTAGCAACATTTAATGCTGCTTTTTTATTTAAGATCAATGTATGTTGATCTTCTCTATAACCTTTGACCAAAATATCCCATGCTGCTCGAAAACGATTAAACCCCTTCTTCCAAAATGGAGTAGTAGTGTTTACATAGAAGCTGATCATAACATCTTGGCAATCTTTATCACCGTCCAGTTCAATCCACATATGAACTTGGTGATCGCCATCGTGACAATCGCAAGCAATTGTATATGCCTTACTATTGCCGTAATCACTATCTAACATAATGCCCTGTGCCGGAGTTTGCATGTTATCCCCTACTTGTTTTAGATTTATTTACTGTTGGACCATCACTGACAAAATCAATTCCGGCCATTCTGCCTTCATACATTTTACCATTCCATGTCATTGGTAATTTTACACTTTTATTTAAAACAACTGTTAGATGTTTTTGTTCCATAAAATCAAATACTACTGCATCAACTACCTTACTGGTATTAGTTGCTTGTTTGATTTTGCATGTCTCGCTAAATCTAGTTACTTCCATTATTTTCTATTGGTCCAAATCTTAAATAATATTCACTTAGTTTCTTCATCTCTAACTCTGCTACTATAGCATATTCATGACCGTAACCATACATATCATGATGCCTATGCCATTCGGGTTGACCAATAGCATGTTTCATTACAAACTGTCCAGGTTCACTCTTTTCCCAGTTGTAAATAGGTTCAGCAGCATATAGGTCAGGATCCTCAACATCTCCTAATCTAAAGCGATGAACAACAACCTTGTGAATTTCTTCAACAACCATCTGTCCATCTTTTTCAAACTGTTGCCATCTACTTATTGCCATCTTAGATAATACAATGTAATAAACTTTTCAGCATCATGCTTACTTTTAAAAAGCCATTGGGTACGATCCCATTGAATAACATCAGACCAGTTATCAAGTTGATCTTCACACCATGTACATCGTACATATAACTCTGCACCACTTTTGGATGTACCGTAATTAATACCATCCGGCCATTGTTCTTCAATCATCAGTTCCCACGGATGAATAGTACTTGGGCCTTGAGTTAACACGGGAACAAACTTTGGACCTTGTTCCATTGCAGCCTTATATGTATCGTATGCTGGTTCAATTGCAAGTAACACTTGATGCCACGGGTCAGTGGTCATGCTTTCTTTTTCTTATAATATTGCCGTTTTCGTGGCGCTGCCTTAGTAACCAGTGGACCGTGTTCTCCATCCTTCTGAGATTGCTCAAGGGCAGCATGAATCTCATCTGCACTTGGATCATCTTCAGCCATGTGTTCTTCAAACCTATCCAACTCTGCTTCTAATTCTTCATCATCAGTTGAAATAAATGCCATGCCGGTCCTGGACAACATCTTGTGAGCAGCATCTTTATTTTCAAATGCGTCACGCAATGACCCAACGTGTCCACCTTTAGTTTGGCTGATAGTATGCCATGTTCGAATCTCAAGCAACATTTCTATTTCATTTGGAATACCAATAACATAATGTGGCTCGTTGTTAAACCCTTTATAGGTAATAACAAATGATTGAATCACTGTTCCCTGTGTGGATTTTTCGTTACCTTGAGAAATACCATAAATCCAAACGGTATCACCAACATTATATTTTTTCTTAACTGTCATAGTTTATCAAGCGGCTGCTTGCTCTTTAGTTTTAACATCGAGAAGATCTTTAACGAATTTGATAGCCTTGCGGTCAGTATCATAAACATATTCTTGATCTTCGTCTTCGTTGCGCAAAGTAACAATAACACCGTTTTTAACTTTGCGGATTTCAATAGATTCAAACATAGGAATCCTTTCTTTTATTTTGGTACTGACAAGTTGTAATTAAAGTGGAAAATACCAATGTGTGCAATTTCTCTGCTTAGTTCTTGATCACACCAAAGTTCATATCCTGCTTTCTGTGCTTGTTGACAGAAGAAAATGTCTTCACCAATTTCAAGATTCAAGTGAGGAATATATTCTTGCAAGTAATGTGGTTGTGGAATCTTTTCATAAACTTCACGTTTACACAAAACCATACCATGTGGTAGTACATCAATCAATTCCATTGCTGGGCTATTGTCAGTAGTTTGAAACTCTGTGAATGTACCAGCACTTCCACTCATACCTGTAAAGTTAGGATTTGAGAAACGACGTCGACGATAGTTAGCACCTACAATTGGCTTATCACGATTCAACATTCGCAATGGAGCATCAATCGGGAATTTCATATCACTATCAACCCACCAGATATAATCAAAGTCTGATTTCATAAAGATGTCAACTAGATTACGACGAGCAATAGTAATAACACTACCAATGTTAAATGCACAGTTGATCTTAATGCCATTAGCAACAAGATTAGCACAGGCCATAGCAAGATGCTGTGCAAATTCTGCATTAACCATTTCCATTGCTGGAACTGCAACCATAATGCTTGGACGTTGTCCTGCAGGGCGTGGAGTAGGTTGTCCAGTCATTGCTCGTTGCATATTAGTTGCTGCATTAGCAACTGGTGTGCGGCTTGGAATATTCAGTTTACCTTTTTTCATTTTTTTCCTTATATGTTATTAGGTGTTATCGGGGTGCAAACTCTTGTTAATGGATTTGACTTACTTACCGTTTCTTGATTGAAGTAATATATTATCAAAGAACTCTTTTTTTGTTCCTTTATCAGTATTAAACGCACCTTTAAGTACAGT
>Ga0114964_10000667_pt1 | contig 26079 bp, 25 predicted proteins | sample C_131016_MF_Meta_FD_92638 | JGI IMG/M metagenome (GOLD analysis project Ga0114964, IMG submission 92638) | Freshwater microbial communities from Lake Croche, Canada to study carbon cycling - C_131016_MF_MetaG | ecosystem: Environmental > Aquatic > Freshwater > Lake | place: Lake Croche, Canada...
AGCGGTCAAAGACTTTGCAGATGCGGGTTGCCGTTATCTGCAACTCGACGATGTCAGCTTTGCCTATCTGTGCGATCCGGAACAGCGCCAGATGCTGACCGAGCGCGGCGACGATCCGGTCAAACAGCCGCATATCTATGCGGGCATGATCAACCGGGCGATCCGCGACCGTCCGTCCGACATGGTGATTTCAATGCATCTGTGCCGTGGCAATTTCCGCTCTACCTTTATCGCTTCGGGCGGCTACGAGCCGATCGCAGAATTGCTGTTCAACGAGGTCAATGTCGACGCCTATTTCATGGAGTGGGATAGCGATCGCGCGGGCGGCTTCGAACCGCTGCGTTTCCTGCCCAAGGGCAAGTCGGTGGTGCTGGGTCTGGTGACCTCGAAAACCGGCGTGCTGGAAAGCCGCGATGCCTTGCTGCGCCGGATCGAGGAAGCGGCCAAATTCGCTCCGCTCGACCAGCTGTGCCTGTCGCCGCAATGCGGCTTCGCCTCGACCGAGGAAGGCAATGTGCTGGCCGGTGACGAACAATGGGCCAAACTGGAGATGATTGTCTCGGTGGCCGCGGAAGTCTGGAGCTAACAAGTCTGGGGCTGACAAGTCTGAAACTAAGAAGTCTGGGGCCAATCCCGGCCCCGGACCCGATCTTCACCCGATCGGGCGTTCATCGGCAATCACCTTGCCGTCATTGGGCAGAGAGCCGATCGGGTGCCAGTCTCTGGCCCTGCCGAGAACGATCGCTGATCCCCACAATCTATCTGAAGTCCGCAGCGCCCAACAGCCAACACCTTGGACGAAGGCGCGGGCTGGCCTATTCCGCGGCTTGCGGGAGCACGAAGCGGGGACGGCCTTTCAATTCCTTCAGCAAATCCTGTTCCTGCTGCTTGACGGCCTCGATATGGCGCAACCGCACATGGCCGAAACCACGGATATGATCGGGCAGACTGGCCAGTTTGACAGCCACCGCGTGATTGTCCGCGTTCAGCCGACCCAACAGATCGGTCAGGCCGGTGCGGTAGTCTTTGAGCAGGCGCCGTTCCATCCGCCGTTCCTGTGTGAAGCCGAACAGATCGAGCGGCGTGCCGCGCAGCCAGCGCAGGGCGGACAACAGCCGGAAGCCCCACATCATCTTCGGCCCGTAACTGGTTTTGACGGGATGGCCGTTGTGGTCCTTGCGCCCCAGCAGAGGCGGGGCCAGATGGAATTCATAGCTGATTTCTCCTTCGAAATCCCGTGCGACCTGTTGCTTGAACCGCCCGTCCGAAAACAGGCGCCCGACCTCGTATTCGTCCTTAATCGCCATCAGCTTGAACAGGCCGCGCACGACGGCCTCGGTCAACTCGGTCGAACCCGGCTTGATCCTCTGTTCGGCCTGCCGCACGGTTGCGACGAGATCGGTGAACCGGCGGGCATAGCGGGCCGACTGGTAGGATGCCAGAAAGGCGGCGCGCCGCTCGATCCGCTCGTCCAATGTCGTCGACAGCACCCGATGCGAGTCAGGCTGGCCGGCCTTTCGCATGGCGGGGATTGCGCCCGCATCCAAAACGGCTTGCGGATCGACGACGGCCCGCCGCCCCCATTCGAAAGCCGCCACATTCATCGCCACCGCCTCGCCATTCAACCGGATTGCCTCGATGAGTGAGGCCGAGGAGAGCGGAACCTTACCGCGCTGGAAGGCATAGCCGAGCATGAACATGTTGGCGGCAATGGCATTGCCAAGCAACCGCGTGGCAATGCTGGTGGCGTCGATCAGTTCGGTCCCGTCCGGGCCGGTCGCCTCGCGCAAAGCCCGTTTGATGGTTTCGACAGGCAACAGAAAATCGGCATTGCGGGTAAAATCGCCAGGCATCACCTCGGCCGTATTGGCGAGCACGAATGTACCGTCCTGCCGGATGCCTGCGAGGACTTTTTTGCTGCCTGTCACCACCAGATCGCAGCCGAGCACCAGATCCGCCTCGCCTGCCGCCACGCGGATGGCATGGATATCGTCAGGACGCGGAGCCAGTTTGACATGGCTGAACACCGCCCCGCCTTTTTGCGCCAGTCCGGCCATGTCGATCATGCCGCAGCCTTTGCCTTCGAGATGCGCGGCCATGCCGATGATCGCCCCGATGGTGACCACGCCCGTGCCGCCGACCCCCGTGACGATGATGGCATAATTGCGCGTCAGCGGCGGATAGGACGGTTCGGGCAGGTCGATTGCAGGGTGACCAGACACCAGTGGCGCGGATTTTCTGATGCTGGCTCCGTGCAGTGTGACAAAGGAGGGGCAAAACCCTTCGAGACAGGAGAAATCCTTGTTGCAGCTGGACTGGTCGATTACCCGCTTGCGGCCGAATTCGGTCTCCAGCGGCTGGATGGCGATGCAGTTGGAGGCCACGCCGCAATCGCCACACCCCTCGCAGACCAGCTCGTTTATGACCACTCGCTTGTCGGGATCTGGGAACTGGCCGCGCTTGCGCCGCCTGCGCTTTTCGGCCGCACAGGTCTGGTCATAGATCAGCACGCTCACACCCGGCACATCGGCCATCATCCGCTGAACCGCATCCAGCTCGGAGCGATGGTGGATGGTGAGGCCGAGCGGCCAGTCGGTCGCCGGATCATATTTATACGGCTCGTCGGTCACCACCACCACTTTGCTGACGCCTTCGGCCGCGACCTGACGGGCGATCATGTCCACCGTCAGACCGCCCTCGTGATGCTGCCCTCCTGTCATGGCCACCGCATCATTAAACAGGATTTTATAGGTCATGTGGGTTTTGGCGGAGACGGCAAAGCGGATCGCCAGCAAGCCGGAATGGTTGTAGGTCCCGTCCCCCAAATTCTGGAACACATGGTTGCGATGGGAGAAGGCGGCTTCGCCGACCCAATTCGCCCCCTCGCCGCCCATCTGGGTAAAGCCCTCGGTCTCGCGGTCCATCCACTGCACCATGTAATGGCACCCGATGCCCGCATAGGCGCGCATCCCCTCGGGCACTTTGGTGGATGAATTATGCGGACAACCCGCGCAGAAATGCGGCACGCGGCTCGCCACATCCTGCACCTCGGACAGATAGGCCTGCAACTGTTTCAACCGCTGCACTCTTGCGCGCAAATCCTCGCTCTCATGATAGCGCAACAGCCGTTCGCCGATGGCAATGCCGATGTCATTGGGATCAAGCGCGCCCTTGACCGGAAACAGCCATTCGCCCTGCTCGTCGCGCTTGCCGATACAGACCGGCTGGTGCAGCTTGCCATAGAGCTCCTCGCGCAGCTGCACCTCGATCAGCGACCGTTTCTCCTCGACCACGATAACCAGTTCGAGACCGCTTGCAAACTCGGCCAGACCCACCGGTTCGAGTGGCCAGGCGCAGCCGATTTTATAGAGGCGCAAGCCGATGCTGTTGGCCCGCGCCTCGTCAATACCCAAATCATCGAGAGCCTGGCGCACATCCAGATAGCTTTTGCCGACGGTGATAATGCCGATGCGCGGTGCAGAGCCGCCCGACATGACCATGCGGTTGATCGGATTGGCCCGCAAAAAGGCCAGCATGGCATCGCGCTTGTAATCCTGCAGCCGTTCTTCCATCGCCAGAATTCCGTCACGCGGACGGATATTGAGGCCGCCTTTCGGCATCACGAAGTCCCGCGGCTGGCGGATGGTCACGCGGTCAACCGAGCCATCGACCACGGCCGTCGACTCAACCGTGTCTTTCACTCCCTTCAAAGCCACCCAAGCCCCGGTATATCGGCTCATGGCAAAGCCGTAGAGTCCGTAATCGAGGATCTCCTGCACGCCGGCAGGGTTGAGGATCGGCATCATCACATCGACAAAATGGAACTCCGACTGATGGGCCGTCGTCGAGCTTTCTGCCGTGTGGTCATCACCCATCAGAGCCAGTACGCCGCCCCAGGGCGAGGTGCCCGCCATATTGGCATGGCGGAACACATCGCCCGAACGGTCAACGCCGGGGCCCTTGCCGTACCAGAGCGAAAACACGCCGTCATATTTGCCCTCGCCGCGCATCTCGGCCTGCTGGGTGCCCCAGCAGGCGGTGGCGGCCAGTTCCTCGTTGATGCCGGGTGTAAACACGATATGGGCGGCATCGAGCGGCTTGCGGAACCGGTGCAATTGCTGGTCCAGCGCGCCGAGCGGCGAACCGCGATAGCCCGAAATGAAACCTGCGGTGTTGCGGCCCTCCAGCCTGTCGCGCTCATGCTGCATCAGCATCATGCGGATCACGGCTTGTGTGCCGGTCATGAAAACGCGCTGTTTGGACAGATCGAATTTGTCGTCCAGCGACACGCGGACATCGTTGGCCAGACCCGTGCCGCCGGATGCCGATTGGGTGCCTTGTGTGTCGCCCGCCATAACATCTCCCTGCACGAATTTCTGCTGAACCATCCTCTGACGGGAGGTTTTATTTTAGGTCAGCAAGGCTGACATAATACACGCAATCCGTCAAGCGCTCCGTTCGAGCCCTTCAACATAAACCCAAGTCACGAAAAGACATCGCAGGAAAAACAGATGGCACGACTGAAAGCCATTGTCTTGCCTCACTTGCCTACTAGCAGATACTGGCTTGCGAAGACTGGTTTGGTGATTCGGTTGGCTGCCCGGGAGATTAAATGCGCAACTTATGGTGGCTCTATGCCCTGTGCTGGACTGCTGTTGCCGTGCATCTGAACGGATCGCAGGCTGTTGCGCATCCGCATGTTCAAGTGCAAGCCAGTGCCAATCTGCTGTTCTCTCAGACGGGCCAGGTGACCGGCATCCAGCACCACTGGCAATTCGACGAAGCCTATTCGGCCTTTGCCGTGCAGGGCCTCGATGCCAATGGCGACGGCAAGTTCAGCCGCGAGGAACTCGCCGATCTGGCCAAGGAAAACACCGAGTCACTCAGTGAATTCGACTATTTCACCAAGTTGAAGGTCGATGGCAAAAAGCTCGATTTCGGCAATCCGGTCGATTACTGGCTGGATTACGACAAAGGCACACTAACCCTGCATTTTACACTGCCACTGAAGGCACCCGCCAGATTGACGCGCACCAGCGGGATCGAGCTGTATGATCCGACCTATTTCGTGGCCTTCACGTTCCGCGAGGGCGATCAGGCCTTCTCCATGAAATCCGCCCCTAATGGCTGCGTGGCCTCCATCACGCGCCCCAAGACCGATATGCAGACCAGCCAGACCCTCAACGAGAGTTTTTTCAACAGCCTGTCAGCCAAGGGAGATTTCGGTGCGCAATATGCCAACCGCGTGCTGGTTGTCTGCCCGTAAGGGGACTTTGCCATGACAGACCATCACGCCCATCACCACCCCCACGACCGCCCGCAAGATGGCCATGATGGCCAACACGGCCATAGCCAAGCCATCCTCTGGCGGCAGATTGGGCTGTTTGTCCTGTCCCTTGCGCTGGTGACCGGTTTGGGAATCGTGGCGGCACAGCTGTTCGGAACGATGATCCCGCCTGCGGGCAAAAATCCGTTCGGTGCGGGACTGCGTGAAGCAGCAGGTGCGGCAGGCGGCATTGCGGGGATGATCTCGACACTGCAAAGCCTGTTCTCGGCCCGGATCATTGCCGGCCTGAAAGAATTCGCACAATCCAGCGAAGCGGTGTGGGGGGTGTTGGGGGTCAGCTTTATCTATGGAGTGATCCATGCCGCGGGTCCCGGACATGGCAAGGCGGTGATTGCTGCCTATGTGCTGGCCAGCCAGACGGCACTGAAGCGCGGCATCGCCATGGCCATGGCAGCGGCTTTGCTGCAAGCCCTTGTCGCCATCGCACTGGTCGGCCTGTTCTCGATCGCCCTGCATACGACAGCCGCTAACCTGTCCTCGATGGCAGGACAGATCGAGCGGATCAGCTTTGCAGCCGTCGCTCTGGTCGGGGCGTGGTTGCTCTGGCACAAAGCCGGACGCTTGGCCGTGCTTGTCTTACCCCAACAGATCCAACACCACGACCACCACCATCACGACGACCACCATCACGACGAGAGCTGCGGATGCGGCCACAGCCATGCACCGGTTGTGCCGCAAGAAGCGGGGTTGCGGGAGATGGCTCTGGCCGTTCTGGCCGCGGGCATCCGGCCCTGCTCGGGCGCCATTCTGGTGCTGGTCTTCGCCTTGGCGCAGGGATTATTCGGTGTCGGGGTCGCCGCGGCGCTGGTGATGGCACTGGGCACGGCCCTCACCACCAGTGTGCTGGCCTGCCTGTCGGTGCTGGCCCGCCACACGGCCAGCCGGTTGAGCGGCGGCGCCGACAGCCTCACCGGGCAACGTGTCCTCACCGGACTGGAAATGCTGGCAGCTGCCTTTGTCGCATGGCTGGGCGCAGCCTTCCTGACCGTCGGCCTATGAGGCGAGCGGATCGTTCTCCAACATGATCGGCTGGCCATGCGGAGTGGCTCTGGCTGCCCTGTCCCAGGCCGATTGCACCTGTTTGAGATGGTCAAGGCTGCTGGCGCCTTTGCTGACAGTCAAGCCTTCCAGTGTGGCCAGCCAGTGTTGGTAATAGGTTTCGCCGGTATCGGGATCGCCCGCCAGTTGCGCAGCCTTGATCTGGGCCGACAGGGCTGCAGCCCATTCGCTCCAGGTGAACAGGCCCTTGGCATGGGCGTCGACCGCGAGGGCAAAGGCTTGCGCCTCCCATGGCTCGCGGAACACCGGCCCCTCGACATCGCAAGGCAGGGCCGGGATCAGTTTCAGCATGTCGGACGGAAGGGTCATGCCGCGCGGTCCTGCAAATAGGGTTCCCAACAATCGACAATCACTTCGAGGCTGGCATCGGCGTCAGCCCCCCATAATTCCCGACCGGAAAACTTGACGCCATAGCACCAATGCGGCTGCTCGCCCAAGCCATGCGCGTGGCTGTCGGGAAACACGAAAGCCCCGTGCACCGCCACAATCTCGCCGGTCTTGCCGCGTGCATAGCGGGGCAGCCGGGTATGGGTTGAAGGGCGGATGACTTTGGTCACGATCCGCTCGCCAAGCGCGAAACGGGCGGGCTGATCGACCGCCCGGTCATAGGGGCTGCCTTTGGCCAAAGCGGCGGCGACTTGCGCCCGATCCGCCTTCTGCTTTTTGGTTGGAACAGCGGGCACCAGCATGCGGGCGGCTGTGACCTCGTCGCGTGTCACCATGCCGCGCTCGGCCAGCATATTGGCCAGTGCCCGTGTCCAGATCTCGTAATAGGAGACCGACAGATAGACCGCAGGCGGCAAGCTTTCACGCGCATGGTGGCCCATATCGAGGTTCCATTCACCCAAGGCCGCACAGGCCAGCGTGAGTGCCAAAGCGCGCTTTTCCCATTCGGCATGGAAGACCGGCTCGTCCGCCTCGGGACGGACCGGCCCGAACCCCATCATACCGCCCAGATCCTGCGGCCCGTTCATAGGGCCGCCCCTGCGGGATGAGGCAGACCGGTGCCGATCATGCTGTCGCGGGTGACCAGTTCGGCAAGGCGCTCCTCGCTCCAGCCCTCGGTTCCGGCGGGACGCTCCGGCAGAACAAGATAGCGCATTTCCGCGGTTGAATCCCACACGCGGATGGTCTTGTCCTTGGGCAGGGTCACGCCGAAATCGGCCAGCACGCCGCGTGGATCGATCACGGCTCTGGACCGGTAGGGCGCGGATTTGTACCAGACCGGCGGCAGGCCCAGAACCGGCCAAGGATAGCACGAGCAGAGCGTGCAGACGACGAGGTTGTGGACCTGCCGGGTGTTTTCGACCACTTTCAGATGCTCGCCCTGGCGTCCCGAAAAAGACAGTTCCGCGACGGCCGCAGTGCCGTCTGCCAGCAGGCGTTGCCTGTAGGCGGAATCTACCCAGGCCTTGGCCACCACCAGCGCCCCGCAACGCGGACCGATTTTGGTCTCGTAGGTCTCGACAATCAGATCGAGCGCAGCTGGATCGACATAGCCTTTGGCCAACAAAACGGTTTCGAGTGCGCGCACCCGAATGGCCGCCTCCGATAATTCCGAACCATGATCATGATCATGGTCGTGATCATGGTGGTGGTGATGTTGGGAATGCCCGTGATGGTGATCATGGGCATGGTCGTGATCGTGGTCGTGGTCGTGATTATGCGTGCTCATGGCCCTATCATGGCGCGAAGTGAGCGTGCTTGCAAGCAATCCCGATATGTTGAAATCCACTAGCGCAAGCGGCGCGCAGCCGTCATGATCAGAGCAATCATGGCACTGAAACGGGATGGACAGGATGGCGACTGTGGCTTTGTTCGATTTGCAAGGGAAAGTAGCGGTCGTGACCGGTGCCTCGTCCGGCCTCGGGGTACAGTTTGCCAGGGCACTGGCCAATCATGGCGCCAGAACCGTGCTGGTGGCCAGACGCAAGGACCAGCTCGACCGGCATGTGGATGAGCTGACGGACCGAGGCTTGCACGCCATGGCAGTTGCCGCAGACCTGACCGAGCCCGAGGCCATTGCCCGGCTGTTTGATACGGTCGAGCGCGAATGGGGCACGCCGACCATTCTGGTCAACAATGCAGGGCTGGCCCAAGCCGCCAAACTGGCCGAGATCAGCCGCAAGGAATGGGCGACCACGATGGCACTCAACCTCGACGCCGTGCTGTTCACCGCCCAGATGGCTGCCCAGCGGATGATGGCCGCCAAACTGGCAGGCAGCATCATCAACATCGCCTCGATCCTCGGCCAACAGGTGCAGAAGGGTGTGGGTGCCTACTGCACCTCGAAAGCCGGAGTGATCCAGCTTACCCGCGCGATGGCACTGGAATGGGCGGGGCGCGGGATCAGGGTCAATGCGCTGGCTCCGGGCTATGCGGTCACCGACATCAACCGCGCCTATCTCGAATCTCCTGCCGGACAGGCCATGCTGCCCGGTATTCCATTGCGGCGGTTCGGCGGCGAGGGCGATTTCGACGGAGCCCTGCTGCTGTTGGCTTCCGATGCCGGCCGCTATATGACCGGAACAACTCTGACCATTGATGGCGGCCACACGCTGGCGCTGTAATCCTCCCGACGAAAAATAGAAAGACCATCCCGATGGATTTTACCCTGCCGCCAGATCTTGAAGCGATCCGCAAGGCCACGCGGTCATTCGTGTCGGAGCATATCCTGCCCATCGAAGCCGACCGCAGCCATTGGGATGCGCATGACAATATCAGACATGAACCGCTTGCGGCCCTGCGCGACAAGGCCAAGGCTGCGGGCCTGTGGGCACCGCAAGCCCCCAAGGCATGGGGAGGCATGGGCCTGCCGATGGTGGGCTGGGCCGCCATGTACGAGGAGGCCAACCGCTCGATTTTCGGTCCGGTGACCTTCAATTGCGCGGCACCCGACGACGGCAACATGAATGTCCTGTCCAAAATCGCCACCGATGACCAGAAACAACGCTGGCTGAAGCCTATTGTCGACGGACAGGTGCGCTCGGCATTTGTGATGACCGAACCGCATCCCGGTGGCGGCTCCGATCCCGGCATGATCCGCACCCGCGCCGAACGGCATGGCAAGGGCTGGAAAATCTATGGCCATAAATGGTTCATTACCGGCGCGGAGGAAGCCGAACATTTCATTGTCATGGCGCGTACCTCCGACGATCCGCGCAAAGGCCTGACGGCCTTTCTGTATCACCGCGACCAGCCGGGCTGGAAGATCCTGCGGCGCATCGAGATCATGGGGCCGGAGGAACATGGCGGCCATTGCGAATTGTCCTATGACGGGCTGGAAATCGCAGACGAGAACGTGCTGGGACAGGTCGGCGACGGATTGAAAATCACCCAGATCAGGCTCGGCCCGGCCCGCCTGACCCATTGTATGCGCTGGCTCGGCCTGTCCAAACGCTGCATGGAAATCGGGGCAGCCTATGCCAATGAGCGGACCGGCTTTGGCATCCGGCTGGCGGATCGGGAATCGACCCGCATGAAACTGGGCTCGCTGGCGATGGATATCGACATCGGCCGCCTGCTGGTGATGCGGGCCGCATGGATGCTCGATCAGGGCGATTTTTCCCGCAAGGCCATTTCGATGGCCAAGGTGCATGTGGCCGACACCCTGCACAAGGCGGCCGATATTGCGATCCAGATCAATGGTGCGCGCGGCTATTCCAAAGACACCGTGCTGGAATGGATCTACCGCTATGCCCGTCAGGCCCGTCTGGTGGACGGGGCCACCGAGGTGCATCAGATGGTGCTATCGGATGCCTATGCCAAAGAGGCCGACGACTTCTGGCATTGGGGCGTCTGACCCCAAACGAAGAACAAGAATGAATGGCAACAAGACTGGATAGAAAGCCGGACGGGCAGAGCACCTCCCCGTCCGGCATTTTTTCAAGCGATTTGCTGCTGGGCCTTTGCAAAGATTTCGGCCCCCAGATGTGCGAGCGAGCGGTCCGAACCGCGCGGACCCAGAATGGAAATCCCCATCGGCGCGCCGGCCTTGGTCAACATCGGCAGGGTGATCTGCGGGCAGCCACTCAGGCCCGACGGGCAGAGCAGACGCATCGACTGGTTGCGCTGCACTTCCAGTTCGTCCTCCGACGCCGCCATCAGGGACGGCACGTCCGGCACTGTCGGCAACAGCAACACGCCATCCGATCCCAAAATCCGGTCGAGATGGGCACGGAAGGCATCGCGTGCCTTCTGGCTGGTGGCCACTTGCTCGTCGGTCACGCTTTTGGAAAAGGCAAACCGTTCGGCAATGCCGGGTCCGAGTGCAGGGCGATGCTTGGTGATAAAATCGCCATGCGATTGCCAGGCCTCGCGGCCCTGCAGGTACCGGAACGCCCAGAATAGCGTGTCAAAATCGGGCTTGGCAATGTCCTGATGCTCCAGCGGCGAGACCATCCGGTCGATCCGGGCCAACAAGGCCTCGAATAGCGCACGGGCTTCGGGATCGGTCTGCTGCACCAGATCGGTGGCCAGTATCAGCCTCGGCTTGGCGGGCAGAGGATGCGGATCCTCACCCAAAATCGCATCGGCCACCCGGGTGAAGGTTGCGGCATCGCGGGTAAACCAGCCGGGCGTATCAAAGCTGCCGGCCAGAGGCATGGTCAGATCAAGCGGCAGGCGGTCGTGGGTCGGACGGATGCCGAACAGGCCGCAATAGCTGGCCGGTCCGCGCACCGAACCGCCGGTATCGGACCCGAGCCCGATGTCGCATTGCCCGCCCGCAGTGGCCGAGGCCGAGCCGGAGGAGGAGCCACCCGGGATCCGGTCGGGTGCGGCCGGATTGATCGGCGTGCCGAAATGGACATTCTTGCCATTGAGCGAGAAGGCCAGCTCCACAGTGTGTGTCTTGCCGTTGCAATGGGCGCCGGCATCCAGAAACATCTGCACGAAGGGCGCGGTTTTGGTTTTGGTCCCCGAAAGGGCGAGCGCATGCGGCTGCCCCCAGCCCGAGGGATAGCCGGCCACATCGAAAATATCCTTGACGCCGATCGACAGTCCACTCAGCGGCCCTGTGGCGGCATGGGGAACATCGACTGAGGGATAGGGAAGATAGGCATGGTAGGGATCATGGGAAATGGTCATGCGGTGCCTCTGGACGATACGGTTACACGAAAGGGAAAGGTAAACAGGGTTTGGAATTTAGCAACCACGCGCGCCGCCATCGGCGCGCGGATCATGATCGGCCTCGATTTCGCCCGAGCGCGGATCGCGGATCAAGATCCCGGCATGGCCCACCGGATTGACATAATCGGCATCGAACCATTCGACCTCGTGTCCGGCCTTTTCGAGATCCTTGACCAAGGCGGCATCGAACCGCTTTTCCACTTTGACCGTTGCACGGTCGGCTTTATAGGCGCGGCCGAAAATGAAACGCGGCCGATCGAGCGCCTCGGAGACAGGCAAGTCCTGCATGGCAGAGCGGATGAAGGTTTGTGCGGTGATCTGCGGCTGCGGATCCCCCCCCATCGTCCCGTAGGACATGACGCGACCGTCGTCGAACACGGCCATCGGCGGGTTGAGGGTGTGGAACGGACGGCGTCCCGACACCAGCGGGTTTTTGGCCTGTTCATTGAGCGAGAACGAGGTGCCGCGGTTTTGCAGCAGAATACCGGTTTTGGGCAGCACACAGCCCGACCCGTATTCCCAGAAAATCGACTGGATATAGGACACTGCACAGCCCTGACCATCAATCGCGCCCATCCACACCGTATCGCCCTCGCCGAACGGCGGCAGCGGCACTTGGGCCGCACGCTGCATGTCAATGGCCCCTGCCTCGCGGGCAAAGCGCTCATCGTTCAGGAAGGATTGCGGATCGAGCGTCAGATGGTCGAAATCGGTCACCACCGCATCGCGGATGCGCCATGCGCGTTTGATCGATTCAATCAGGCCATGGATATGGGCAAAGCCATCATGCTCGCGCAGATGCAACTGGTTGTATATGCCAAGCGTCAACAGTTGCGCGATCCCCTGACTGGAAGGCGGATGGTTGTAGAGCGTCACTTTGTCGAGCCGCGCCTGCAATGGTTTGCGCCAATGGGTTCCGAAACCGGCCAGATCCCCGCGTGTCACAAAGCCATTCAATTCGGCAAAATCGGCGGCAATCTCGCGGGCCACATCACCGCGGTAATAATCATCCAGTCCGGCTTGGGCGAGTTGTTCGAGCGTTTGCGCCAAAGCGGGCAGTTTGCGGACCTCGCCTTCCTTGAACCGTTTTTTGTCCAGCATGAAATGGCTGGCAAAATGCGGCGCGGCATAGACATCGTCTGCGTCTTTGACCACATAATTGGCCTCGCCGCGGCTGACAGGCACGCCCTCACGCGCATGGGTGATGGCCTGGGCCAGAATATCGCGCAGCGGCAATTTGCCGCCAATGGCCTTGGACAGTTCCAAGGCCGCCTTCCAGCCGCCCACCGCACCGGGAACCGTCAGGGCCGAATAGGTGCCGCGCAACGGCACGCTCTCGAAACCCAGAGCCCGATAGGCGGCAATCGTCGCACCCGAACCCGCATAGCCCGAGGCATCGAGCGCATGGACTTTCCCGTTGGGCTCTCGAATCATCCAGAAACCATCGCCGCCAATCCCGGTCATGTGCGGATAGACCACCGCAATCGCCGCTCCCATCGCCACCATGGCCTCGACGGCATTGCCGCCTGCTTCCAGCACGGCTTGCCCGGCTTGGGCCGCCAGCATATGCGGTGCGACCGCAGCCGCGCGGCGAAAACGTGGAGATTCTTTCACGGATTTTGACATTGCTGGTTTCCTGCTTGCTGTCCTGCCCCGTTCGAGATGCGGGATCACTCTTACCGCCCATCTCGACGCGGAACAGGACACTCGTCAAGTGTGATTGCTGCACGGCAGTTGCGCAGGTGGTGAAGTTGTGATTGTTGTGGTAGGCATGATCCACCACCGATGATCGACGGAGAGACACCCGTGAGCGGCAAGAACGGCATCAATTTTCGCAATCTGACCACAGTGATCAGCCTGGCCATTCTCGTCGGCTCCGAAATTTTCGGTGTTGCGCTGGCTGCCGCCTGGGCCATTGCAGGCTGGTGGAACCTTGGCATCGTGGTTGAACGCGGCCTGATGGGCCTGTTTTCGCTGGTCGGCCTCTACGGTCTGGTGGTGTTCCTGCGCAAGGCTGTCAGCGTCGAGCCGCTCACGCGCTGATTCCTGCGTTTTGTAATACTATTACATTTTGCTTGGACGGTCCTGACCGACCTGATATAATGAGGGGATGAGCCATCACCCTCACGTCCCGGACCACCATGCCCACCATCACGGGCACACCCACCCCCATCATGAGGGGGCGCACGCGCAAGCGCAGAGGCGCGCCATGATCGGCGCCCCTTCGCTGATGCGGCTGTCAGCGATGCAGCGGTTGGGCGGGGCCTGTGTGTTGAGCGGCCTGTTGTTTACCCTGCTGCTGTGGTGCCTGACGACGGCGGGAGCCTGAGGAATGACCCAAACCGCCATCCGCTTCCATGATCTGACGCTCGGCTATGACCGCCATCCGGCCGTGCACCATCTGGACGGGACCATTGCAGAGGGTTCGATGACGGCGGTTGTCGGCCCCAATGGCGGCGGTAAATCGACATTGCTCAAGGCGATCGCCGGAGCCCTGAAGCCGCTCGATGGCCGGATCGAGACCCGGCAACGCATGGCGTGGTTGCCGCAATCAGCCGATATCGACCGCTCCTTTCCGATCACCGTTTTCGATCTGGTCGCCATGGGGCTGATCCCCTCGCGCGGATTATCGGGGCGTATCGGCCGCAAGGACAGCGCAGCGATCGAACAGGCCCTTGATGCCGTCGGTCTGAATGGCTTCGAGGACCGGATCATCGGCACGCTGTCGGGCGGGCAGATGCAGCGTATCCTGTTTGCCCGTCTGTTGTTGCAAGATGCGCCCATCCTCTTGCTCGATGAACCGCTGACCGCGCTCGACAGTGCCACAGCCACCGATCTGGTCGCACTGATCAGCCAATGGCATACACAGGGCCGCACCATTCTGGCCGTCCTGCATGACATGGATCTGGTGGCGCGGATTTTTCCGGAAACCCTGTTGCTGGCGCGCGAGCCGATTGCCTGGGGCAAGACGTCCGATGTACTGACACCCGCCCATCTGCAAGCCGCCCGCCAGATGGTGGAAGCGCATGATCCCTTCGCCGATTATTGCGCCAGAGTGGCATAAAGGCACCCGTGATGCTGTATGATCTGGTCCTTGCCCCCTTTGCCGATTTCGGCTTCATGCGCCGCGCATTGGTGGGCGTCATCGCACTGGCGCTCGGGGCTGGTCCGATCGGCATTTTCCTGATGCTGCGCCGCATGAGCCTGATGGGCGACGCCATGGCCCATGCGATTTTGCCCGGCGCGGCCATCGGCTATCTGCTCGGAGGGCTTTCGCTCGGCTTCATGACGGCAGGCGGATTGGTGGCCGGCTTTGCGGTCGCGCTGCTGGCGGGCGCTTTGGCCCGGATCACCGTGCTGCGCGAGGATGCGACGCTGGCCTCGTTCTATTTGCTGTCACTGGCGGGCGGGGTGGTGCTGCTGTCGCTCAAAGGGTCCAACCTCGATCTGCTGCATGTGCTGTTCGGTTCTGTGCTGGCCCTCGATGATGCCACGCTGGTGCTGCTGGTCTCGGCCTCCAGCATCAGCCTGATCGTGCTGGCCCTGATCTTCCGGCCGCTGGTGCTCGAATGTGTCGATCCGGTGTTTCTGGCCAGTGTCAACGGTCATGGCGGGCGGGTGCATCTGTTGTTTCTGGGTCTGTTGACCCTCAATCTGGTGGCCGGCTTCCATGCGCTGGGTACCCTGCTAGCGGTCGGGTTGATGATGCTGCCGGCAGTGGCTGCGCGGTTCTGGTGTCGCGGCATCGGCATGCTGATTGCCACAGCCACAGGCATCGGGATGCTGTCTGGCCTGATCGGCATTCTGCTGTCCTATCATTCCGGCCTGCCGACCGGACCGTCGATCATCCTGACAGCCGGCATATTCTATGCGGTTTCGATCCTGTTCGGTTCGCATGGCGGATTGCTGCTGTCCCTGATACGACGCCCGCACCTCAGGGGTTGAACCATGACTATTGTATTGCGTCTGCTTTGTATGCTGATCGCCCTGTTCCCTCTGGCTGTGGCCAAGGCCCAGAGCAAGATCGAGGTGGTGGCCAGCTTTTCGATCCTCGCCGATATCACCGCGCACATCGGCGGCGAGAGGGTGCATGTCAGCACGCTGGTCCCCCGCGAAGCCGATGCGCATGTGTTCCAGCCTGCGCCGCAAGATGCCCGACGCATTGCCCGGGCGGGTGCCGTCATCATCAACGGCCTTGGATTCGAAGGTTGGATGGAGCGTTTGATCAAAGCCGCAGGTGGCAACCCGCGGATCATTCTGGCCAGCCAGACGACCGTGCCGCTCAAAAGCACCGACCCGCACCTGCGCGGACTTGATCCCCATGCCTGGCATGATGTGGCTACCGTCAAATCCTATGTCGCCACCATCCTTGACGGCCTGAGCGCGATGGATCCTGACGGCCAGCCCCTCTACCAGCAACGCGCCCAAGCCTATCTGCTCCAGCTCGACCAGCTCGATGCCGAGATCAGGGCCAGCCTTGCCGACATTCCACCGGCCCAACGGATCATTGTCACCAGCCATGACGCCTTCGGCTATTACGCCCGTGCCTACGGGATCCGAATGCTGGCTCCGCAAGGGGTGTCGACCGAAACCGAGGCCTCGGCCAAGGATATCGCCAAAGTCATCAAGCAGATCCGCGCACAGTCGATTCCGGCGGTCATCCTGGAAAATGTCAGCGACCCCCGCCTGCTCGAGCAAATCGCCCGGGAGACCGGAGCAAAGATCGGCGGAAAACTCTATTCCGACAGCCTATCCCTTGAATCAGGACCGGCAGCCAATTACATCGAACTGATGCGTCACAACACCAGAATACTCAAAAATGCCATGATGCCTTGATTTTGCATGGTGCCTTGATTTTGATAGGCTGAAACTCTGCAAGCCCTGCCACCACCGATCCATGCGAGTGCCTGACCCATGAGCGAGAAAATTCCAGTAACCGTGCTGACCGGCTATCTCGGCGCAGGCAAGACCACCCTCCTCAACCGGATTCTGACAGAACCGCATGGCAAGAAATTCGCCGTGGTCGTCAATGAATTCGGCGAAGTCGGCATCGACAACGATCTGGTGGTCGGCGCGGATGAAGAAGTCTTCGAGATGAACAATGGCTGCATCTGCTGCACGGTGCGCGGGGATCTGATCCGCATCATCGAAGGCCTGATGCGCCGCAAGGGCCGCTTTGACGGGATCATTGTTGAAACCACCGGCCTTGCCGACCCTGCCCCTGTCGCACAGACCTTTTTTGTTGACCAGGATGTCGCGGAAAAAACCCGCCTTGATGCGGTTGTTACGGTGGTCGATGCCAAATGGCTGGGAGAACGGCTCAAGGATGCGCCCGAAGCCCGCAACCAGATTGCCTTTGCCGATGTCATCATCCTCAACAAGATCGATCTGGTCAGTCCCGATGAACTCGCGGCGGTCGAAGCACAAATCCGTGCCATCAACCCCTATGCCACCCTGCACAGGACCGAGCGGTCCGCCGTCAGTCTCGACGCGGTGATGGGCCGCAATGCCTTCGATCTCGACCGTATCCTCGACATCGAGCCAGATTTTCTTGAGCCCGGCCACCACCATCACCATTCAGCCGAAATCGGCTCGGTGGCCATCACGGTGCCCGGCGACATCAATCCTGACAAATTCATGCCGTGGATCAACGAATTCACCCAGACGCACGGCCCCGACATCCTGCGTTGCAAGGGGATTCTCTCCTTCATGAACGAGCCGAAACGCTTTGTGTTCCAGGGTGTTCACATGATCCTCGATGGCGACCTGCAACGCGACTGGAAACCGGACGAGTTGCGCCAATCCAAAATGGTGTTTATCGGGCGTAAACTCGATCGGGCGATGATCGAGAAGGCGGTGGAGGCCACACGCGCGTGAGTACCGCTCCCCATACCAGCCTGACCGCCCATGTCATGCCGATCGATATCGGCGAACATGTGCTGCGCAGCGGCTTTATCGGCCAGCAACCCGTTCTGGCTCTGGCAGATGGCCAGGTCGTGTTTGTGAAAGAGGATGGCCTGACACGCACCCTTCCCCACGGCGATGCGGCGATCCTTGTCGCCCATATCCAGCATGATCAGGTGCTGACCGGTGGCGAGGACGGTCGGGTCATCCGCTCGTTGCCCGATGGCAGCAGCAGCGAACTGGGCCACGAGAAGGGTCGCTGGATCGACGCCTTAACCGCCTCGCCGACAGGGGCCATGGCATGGTCAACCGGCAAGCACATCATAGCCCGCGACAGCAAAGGCGAAATGCGCAAACGCGAAGCGCCCTCGACAGTGCAAGGTTTGGCCTTTCTGCCCAAGGGCTACCGGCTCGCTTATTCCCATTACAATGGCGCAAGCCTGTGGTTCCCCAATTCTGAAGCCACGCCTGACAGTGTGGAATGGAAGGGCTCGCATATCGATATTTCCACCTCGCCAGATGGCCGGTTTGTGGTGACCTCGATGCAGGAAAATACCCTGCATGGCTGGCGTTTGTCGGACAAGAAGGACATGCGGATGTCCGGCTATCCGGCCAAAATCCGTTCGCTGTCCTGGTCGCATGACGGGGAGTGGTTGGCGACCTCGGGGGCTGAAGCCGCCGTGATCTGGCCCTTCAAGGACAAAGACGGCCCGATGGGCAAGCCCCCGCGCGAATGTGGTGTGCGGCCGGCCAAAATCACGCAAGTGGCCTTTCATCCCAATGCGCTAGTGCTGGCGATCGGCTACGAGGACAACTGCATCCTGCTGTGCCGCCTCACCGATGCGGCCGAATTGCTGGTGCGCGTGCCTGTCAAAGGCCAGGGCAGTATCACCGCCCTGGCTTGGGACAAAACGGGCAAACGAATGGTTTTCGGCACATCCGAGGGCGCGGCAGGATTGCTCACTCTGCCTTGAGTTAGAGGTTAATCCGTTCAGGCATTGTGCAAAAGCACAACCACACCTGCCTCTCGAGCCGCCTGTGCCAGAGCCTCGTCAAGCGTCGCCAGAGGCAAAGCCCGCCGCTGCGCCAATTCCAGATAGGCTGCATCATAGACACTGAGGCGATATTGCCCGGCGAGGAAGGCAACCCGCGTCCAGACTTGGTCTAAACTCTCCGCATCAATCTCGATATCCAGCGAGATCAGGCTTTTCAAAGACTCATCCCGATACAACGCATCAATCCGGCGGCGCCTGATCGCCGACTGGAAACCATTGGCAATTTCGTACCGCCAAATCGCTGGCACAACTGCTCCATCCTCGATAACCCGATCCATGATTTGCATGACGAACGGGCTTTGTTCGTCTTCGAAATACCAAGACAGAGCCACCGAACAATCAAGCACCAGCATCAGCGACGGCCTTCCTCAATCAATGCCTTGACCGGCAGGCCCGCAAGACGCACGCCTTTGCTACGGGCAATGATCGCGTTGGCGGCATCACGAGCGGTTTGGCGGTCACGGATTTTGTCCTCGCGCACCATCCGTGCCACCGGTTTACCGTGGCGGGTAATGACAATTTCCTCGCCCTTTTCGACGCGATCCAGCAGTGCCCCCAAGGTGTTCTTGGCTTCAAAAGCCCCGATATACTGCATAACCACCTCCAAAAAAATCTAGCTTAAGCTAGCTTAAATTAATGAGTGTTTCAATCCTGCCCCCGCAAACAAAAAGGCGGCGGACCGAAGTCCACCGCCTGAAAGACAGCCTGTGATAGGGCTAAAACCCGGTTCAGCGCACCAGAACGTTGCGGAACTGCCATGGGTCGGACGTGTCGATGTCGTCGGGGAACAGTCCCGGACGGCCGGCAAGCGGGGTCCAATCGGTATAGACGCCGACAACAGGCCCCAGATAGGGCATCTGGACCTCGAGGCAGCGTTTGAAATCGACGTCGTCGGCTTCGACAATCCCGGCTTTGGGGTTTTCCAGTGCCCAGACCATGCCGGCCAGAACGGCAGAAGTGACCTGCAATCCGGTGGCATTCTGGTAGGGCGCGATCCGGCGGGTTTCCTCGATCGACAGCTGCGATCCGTACCAATAGGCGTTCTTGCCATGGCCGTAGAGCAGCACACCCAGCTCGTCGATACCGTCGACGATCTCGGTCTCGTCGAGAATTTTCCATTCCGGCTGGCGTTCGCCGGCCTGTCCGAACATTTCATGCAAAGACAGCACCGCATCATCGCAAGGATGGTAGGCGTAATGGCAGGTCGGACGATAGAGCGCCTCGCCCGCGCTGTCCTTCACGGTCAGATAATCGGCGATCGAAATGGATTCGTTATGGGTGACCAGAAAACCATATTGCGATTGCGCGGTCGGCGTCCACGAACGCACGCGGGTATTGGCACCGGGCTGCAAGAGATAGATCGCCGCACCGCAACCCTCGGAATGGGTCCGGCCATTGTCGGGCATCCACTGCTCATGCGTGCCCCAGCCCAGTTCGGCGGGCTGCAAGCCTTCGGAAATAAAGCCCTCGACCGACCATGTATTCACGAATTTCTGGCGGGGCTTCGGCGAATTGGCGCGCTGGGTATCACGCTCGGCAATGTGGATGCCTTTGACGCCCAAGGCCTTCGCCAGTTGTGCCCAGTCCTCGCGGTTGGACGGCTCGGCACCCGGATGGTTCAAATCCGCTTTCAGGTTCAACAGGGCCTGTTTGACAAACCAGGACACCATGCCGGGATTGGCGCCGCAGCAGGACACGGCCGTGGTGCCGCCCGGATTGGCGCGACGCTCGGCCAGCACGGTTTCCCGCAAGGCATAGTTGGAGCGACTTTCCGGTCCCTTGGTGTTGTCGAAATAGAAGCCAAGCCAGGGCTCGACCACCGTATCGATGTAGAGCACATCCAGCTCGCGGCAATAACGCATCAGATCCAGCGAAGACGTATCCACCGACAGGTTCACGCAGAAGCCCTGACCCTTGCCGTCTTTCAGCAGAGGGCCAAGCAGGGTCTGGTAGTTGTCCTTGGTCACGGCCTGCTGGATGAAACGCACGCCGGCCTTGTCGAGCAGAGCACGGTCGGCATCGGACGGGTCGATCACCACCAGACGCGAGCGGTCGAATTTGAAATGGCGTTCGATCAGCGGCAGCGTGCCACGTCCGATCGAGCCGAATCCGATCATCACGATCGGGCCGTCAATGGTGGCGTAAACAGGATGTGTGGTCATCATCAGGTCCTCTCGAGACGAAAAAGCAAAGCAGGGAGCGGTCAACCGCCCAGAATTTCCAAGACATAGGGGTTGCTGGCACGCTCCGCACCGATGGTGCTGGTGGGGCCATGTCCGCAGATGAAGGCAAAGCCGTCATCCAGCGGCAACAGCTGGTCGCGGATCGAGGCCATCAGCGTGGCATGGTCGCCGCCCTCGAGATCGGTGCGTCCGACCGAGCCCTTGAACAGCACATCGCCGACCAGCCCGAAGCCTTCCTCGCGGTTGATGAAGGCCACAGAACCGGGCGAGTGCCCGGGACAATGCAGGATATCGAAGGTCAGCTGGCCAACATGGACCTGATCGCCCTGGTCAAGCCAGCGGTCGGGGGTCAGTACACGCGCATCCAGAATACCGAATTGCACACTGCGCTCGGGCAACTGCTGCAGCAGGAATTCATCAGCCTTGTGCGGCCCCTCGACCGGCACTCCCAGCTCTTCCGCCAGTTGCGCTGCTGCAGCCGCATGGTCGATATGGCCGTGGGTGATCAGGATTTTTTCAACACTGACGCCCATTTTGGCAATGGCGTCGCGGATCACGGGCAAATCGCCGCCCGGATCGACCACCGCTGCCTTCATGGTCGCGGAGCACCAGAGCAAGGTGCAATTCTGCTGGAACGGCGTGACGGGAATGATCGCCGCACGGGCTTTGGGCTCGCTCATCGTCACATCCTTGTCTTGCATCACCGTGTTGTGTCACCCGATTACGTCATTCATGCGACAAAGCCTGACAGCAAATCGGCCCCGGAAATCGGGGCCGATTTACCCTGCCGGATTACCCGCATTCAGATGATGTAGGATTTCAGCGGCGGAAAGCCGTTGAAGGCTACCGCCGAATAGGTCGTGGTATAAGCCCCCGTCCCTTCGATCAGCAATTTATCGCCGATCTCGATGCTGAACGGCAGCAGATAGGGCTCTTTCTCGTAGAGCACATCCACCGAATCGCAGGTCGGACCGGCCAGCACGCAGGGAACCAATTCGTCCCCGTCCCGCTCGGAACGGATCGGATAGCGGATGGCCTCGTCCATCGTTTCGGCCAGACCGTTGAACTTGCCGATATCCAGATAGACCCAGCGCACCTCGTCATCCTCGGCCTTTTTGGAGACCAGAACCACTTCGGTCTCGATCACGCCGGCATTGCCGACCATACCGCGACCCGGCTCGATGATGGTTTCGGGAATCTGGTTACCGAAATATTTGGAGAGCGCACAAAAAATGGCTTGGCCGAAGCTCTGCACGCCTGGAACCTCTTTGAGGTAGCGTGTCGGGAAGCCACCGCCCAGATTGACCATCGAGAGATGGATGCCGCGCTCGCCACACTGGCGGAAGATATCCGCCGAGGAAGCCAGAGCCTGATCCCAGGCCTGGGTATTGGCCTGCTGCGACCCGACATGGAACGACACACCATAGGCATGCAGACCAAGGCGATGGGCGGCTTCGAGAACATCGGGAGCCATTTCAGGCACACAGCCGAATTTGCGCGACAGGGGCCATTCGGCTCCCGCACCGTCGCACAGGATCCGGCAGAACACTTTGGCACCGGGCGCGACGCGGGCGATTTTCTCGACCTCGGCCACGCAATCAACCGCAAACAGCTCGACCCCCAATTCGAAAGCACGGGCAATATCGCGCTCTTTCTTGATGGTGTTGCCATAGGAGATACGATCTGCTGTCGCACCGGCGGCAAGCACCATCTCCATTTCCTGCACGGAAGCCGTGTCGAAGCACGAGCCCATCTGGGTCAGCAAACTCAGGATTTCTGGAGCCGGATTGGCCTTCACCGCATAAAACACACGGCTATCCGGCAAAGCGCGGGCAAAGCGTTGATAGTTTTTTTCGATCACTTCAAGATCGACAACAACACAAGGGCCGTCTTCACGACGGTTGCGCAGAAATTCATGGATACGTGCTGTCATGGCACGAACTCCCCTATTACAAAGGACGCCTCAAGCGTCCTAATCCAGAGCCCCGGCTGACGGTCCCGCAATTCCGCGCGTTGGAAACGCAGAATCGGGTCAGGTCACCCGCGTGTGCTGCCTTGGATTGGAAGGGAGTGATCCCGTCCGCACGCCTGGCAAGATGGACAAGCCTCTTCGGTGAACCTGCCTTTGGAGGGCAGATCGAGACCAAAAAAGCCCGCTCCGTCGTTGCTTTAAGTCGCGTCCCCCGGGGAGAACGGGGTGCGCCGGTTTTCGCCTCCGGCTGCCAGTTGATTATCGCCTCGTCTCAGAAGTCCGAGATTTCGACGGGCGGCTGTCCGGCCTCTTGTCCGGATGCCCACCAACTGACACACGACCACAGGCACGTGCGAAATTGGGCAAGGCGACAATTAAGACCAAAGCCCCCCCCGATCAAGCGTTTTTTTCGATTTTTTTGAAAGTTTTCTGTTTTGTGACAAAGCCATGAAAAACAAGCAGAAAATCCGGAATTTCAGCTTCCGTTTTTGATGGGGTTTTCCACTGTGTTTCTCCGGGTTTTTGGCCCTTCCCGCCCTAGCGCCGCCAAAAGCCGGCCGGCCAGAGGTTTTCAAAGGAACCGGATTTACCCTGATCAATCTGGCAAACAGCGTATAATCGGGTATAAGGAGCATGAATTGACTTTTATCGTTGCGGAATATGGCCGCCGCGCTCCGGTTCGGAAAGACATGATGATGATACTCTCGCGTCGCGCCCTGATTGAATGCCTTGGTGCTCTGGCCACCGCCGTTCTGGCCGCCCCGATGGCGCAGGCCCAGCAAACCATTGCGGCAGAGCCGCTGGCCAGTGCCAAATTCGGCTATAGCGATGTGGTCCGCAAAGCCCGCGATCTCGGTATGGCCGGCTATGACAACAGCCCGCCCGTTTTGCCCGACACACTCGCCAAGCTGGATGCCGAGGCCTATCGCGACATCCGGTTCCGGCCCGAAAAGGCTCTGCTGAATACTCCTGCAAGCGCATTTCGGGCGCAGATGATCCATCTGGGGCCGGTTTACAAGCGAACCGCCACGGTCAACACCATCCGCGATGGCGTGCCGACCTCGGTGCCCTATTCTGCGGCCCTGTTCGACTACGGCAAAACAAAATTCGAACGCCCCCTGCCGGTCAATCTCGGCTTTGCCGGTTTCCGCCTCTCCTCCCCGCTCAACGATCCGAGAACGCAGGACGAGCTGGCCGCCTTTATGGGTGGCAATACATTCCGGCTGCTGGGGCGCAACCAACGGCCCGGTCTGACGGCGCAAGGCCTCAGCCTTGGCGCGGGCGGCACAGAGCCGGAAGAAATGCCGCATTTCCGCGAATTCTGGATCGAGCAACCCAATAACGGGGACCGCGTCACGCTCTATGCCCTGCTCGACAGTCCTTCGGCGACCGCCGCCTACCAATTCATTGTCTATCCGGCCACCGAAACCGTGATAGAGGTCACGGTGACGCTGTTTCCGCGCAAAGCCCTGACCCGCGTGGGCATTGCACCATTGTCATCCATGTTCCTGTCGGGCGAGAACGACCGGCGCGTGAACGGTGACTTCCGTCCCGAACAGCATGATTCGGACGGTTTGCTGATGCAGACGGGGTCGGGCGAATGGATCTGGCGGCCGTTGCGCAATCCGGTCCAACCGACCACTTCAGGTTTTCTCGACACCAATCCGCGCGGCTTCGGACTGCTGCAGCGCGATCGCAATTTCGAGCATTTCCAGGACCTCGACCAGAGCTACGAGAGTCGCCCGAGCTATTGGATCGAACCGCGCGGCGATTGGGGCGATGGCCGCATCGAACTGGTCGAGCGGCCCGCCAGCGACGACACAGGCACCAACATCACCGCCTTCTGGACCCCGCGCAACCCGCTCGAAGCGGGCCAGCACCAGACCTGGAGCTACCGCATCCGCACCACCAGTGCCGAGAGCAAGCTTCATCCGGCAGGTCGGGTGCTCAACACATTCATCACCACCGCCAGCAATGGCCACGAGGCTCCGCCAGCCGGCACCAGACGTTTTGTTGTCGATTTGACCGGCGGCAATCTGTCCTATTTCTTCTCCGCACCCGATCAGGTCAAACTGGTCGCCGCCGCTTCGGCGGGGAAGATCGTGCAGACGGTCCTCACCCCGCATCCGCGTATCGAAGGGTTCCGCGCCACGCTGGATGTCGCATTGATGGCGGGGCAAAGCGGCGATCTGCAATTGCATCTAAAAGCCGGGAACCGCGCTGTCAGCGAGACCTGGACCTATCCGATGAGCGCCGACTGAACCCTGCTCTTGCGTTTCAAACCATCCCACCTGCGGTCCCAGCTGTGACAGGACCGCAACCGTGCTGCGCTAGCCGGCGGCTAACACCCGTCCGACAAACAGGCTAGAGACAGCAGGCGCGGGTTGACCCGTTGCAGTGGATACGGGCAGACAGATGAACGGCAAACAGACAGAGCGCCAGACACGCGGCAAGGCCATGTCCGCGCAATTGCGCGAGACAGACCGCGACCGGCTGATCGGCATCGGCCTGATCTGCGTGACGCTGCTCAGCTTTGCTTTTCTCGACAGCATCGCCAAACTCTTGTCGCCGACCCTGCCCGCGCTGCAAATCATCTGGGCTCGCTATGCGGGCAATGTGCTGCTGGTCGCCGTGTTCATCAACCATCGCACCTATCCCGGCGTCTTGCGCACCAAAAAGCCGAAGATCCAGTGGATCCGTTCGACTTTGCTGCTGTTGTCGACCAGCATGAATTTTATTGCGCTGCGCTATCTGCAACTGGCGGAAACCTCGTCGATTGCCTTCACCATCCCTTTATGGGTCGCTTTGCTATCTGGTCCGCTGTTGGGGGAAACGGTTGGAGCAAAGCGTTTGTCAGCCATTGCCATCGGCTTTTTCGGGGTGCTGGTGATTACCCGTCCAGGCCTGGGCATGATGCATCCTGCGGTGCTGCTGGCCGTTTTCGGGACCGCTTGTTACGCTCTCTATGCCATCGCCACCCGCCATCTGGCTGCCTATGATTCCCCGCAGACGACCATGGTGTTTTCCGGACTGTCAGGGGTTGTGCTGTTGACCCCCGTGCTGCCCTTCGTCTGGCAGACCCCGCAAACCGCGCTGGAATGGGCAGGCCTGTTCGGCATGGGTCTGTTTGCCAGTTTCGGTCATTATTGTTTGATTCTGGCCCATCAACGCGCCCCCGCCTCGATCCTCTCGCCCTTCACCTATACCCAACTCGCCTGGATGATCGCTCTGGGCTATCTGCTGTTCGGCGACCTGCCCGATATCTGGACACTGGTGGGTGTGAGCATCGTGATCTGCTCGGGCCTGTATCTTCTGTCACTGGAACGCAACAGCTCCGGCAACCCGACGGCAGAACACCCCTGACACTCTCCAGCAATAACAATTGACGCGATGGACGCGTCCCGCCATTTTGGCGGATCTGTTGCCAAT
>Ga0114964_10000668_pt1 | contig 26075 bp, 25 predicted proteins | sample C_131016_MF_Meta_FD_92638 | JGI IMG/M metagenome (GOLD analysis project Ga0114964, IMG submission 92638) | Freshwater microbial communities from Lake Croche, Canada to study carbon cycling - C_131016_MF_MetaG | ecosystem: Environmental > Aquatic > Freshwater > Lake | place: Lake Croche, Canada...
AGTTAATTACTTGCCGAAAACGAATGGAACAACGAAGCCGATAAGCGCAAGCGCTTCAGCTAGCGCGAAGCCGAGAATCATGTTCTGGCGGATAACGCCGTAGGCCTCTGGCTGGCGGGCAATTGCCTGCACACCTTGACCGAAGATGATTCCAATACCAATACCAGGACCGATAGCGGCAAGGCCGTAACCGATTGAACCTAGTGAACCAGTTACCTCTGCGAGGATTGACATAACTTATTCCTTCTGTCGAGGGTCTGCGGCCTTTCCGCAAACCCAGGTTGTCTTAATGTCTTAAATTTCGGGCTGTTCTACTTTTCGTGTCGTGGTCTTAATGCTCTGCGTGCAACGACCCACCAATGTAAACAGCGGTGAGTAGCGTAAAGATGAATGCCTGCAGACCTTGGATGAACATCTCAAAGCCAGTCAGGACGACGGTCACGCCGAAGGATGTTACCGAGCCAAGAGCGCCAATGACGGAAGGCGAAAACAGGTACCAGGCGCCAACCGTGAAAGTTGTGATGAGCAAGTGGCCGGCGAACATGTTCGCGAAGAGGCGAATTGCCTGCGTTACGGGACGTGTGACCAGAAGCCCAAGTAGCTCAAGAGGGGTCAGAAGCACGTACATCACTTTGGGCACACCTGGAGGGAAGGCTGCATTCGTAAAGAACTTGATTGGCCCCTGCGACTTCATGCCGATGACCACGTACGTGACGTAAACCATCAGTGTGAGCGATACCGGGAAGGCCAAGCTGCTCATGACTGGGAACTGTGCACCGGGGATTACGCCCATCAAGTTAGCAATCCAGACAAAGAAAAACAGTGAAGCTAAGAACGGCACGAACCGATCGCCATCACTACCGATGACTTCTCGCGCAATTTGGTCACGGATGAAAAGGTAAGCCTGCTCGCCGATTGACTGAAGCTTGCCAGGAACAATTTTCGGAGCACGGAATGCTGCCATGAAAAAGCCAATAACGATGATGGCCACCATGGTCACAAGAATGACAGTTTTGTTAACTTCAAAGTTGATGCCAAAGAGCGAAAAAGTTGCGTAAGGCTTCAGGAAAAAGATATCCGCACTCGGGGCTGGGAATCCACATCCAGATGGAACTAGATGGCAAGACTCAGTAGCCAGTGTCGAAAAATTCATTGCGGCGGGTTCCTTAGGTCACTCGTAGTGGCATCTCGACCAATGGCCGTGACACGTGCGTATGTGAGATAGAGCGCAAGCATGATGCCTATGATCAAACCCGCGGCAATAAACAACTGCTGATGGCCAAAGTACTTACCAATTAACCAACCAAGACCACCGTAGAACAAGAGGCCGGCAGAGAGGTAACTTACCACTCTCCAAGCCATGTCTGCGGTTTCGCGACCATCGTTGCTCGTGGGGTACTTAGCATCAGGATCGTTCATTGCGAGTCAACTGTATCAGCATTGTGTAAAGTTTCGCACTTCCACCCCCGCGCTGTGCTAGACGAGCAGGTCGGCACCTCTAGGGCTTGCGGGCAGGCGTCACATCCGGTCCGCTACCAGGCTCAACATAAAGCACCTTGGCCGAGCCAAAGGCCCACACCTCGGCCACCGTCCATGTCACCGTACAAATGAGGATAGTCAGGGCAAAAACCTTGGTATCAAATGCAGTTGTGTTCTTAAAAGCTAACAACAGGATGAATAGGAACCCGATTTTGACGAGATACAGCAACATCGCAACCGTCATCGCAACGGTTGGATTGCGCCTCATGACGGCGTCAAGAATCAATTGGCCGGCTACGAAGAACACCAAAACAATGAGCGCACCAGTCACGGCACCGACAACTCCGTGGCTGCCTCGCAAAACGCCACCTAAGATGACAGCAATAAGGCCCACAACAGCTGTCGATATAGCTGCTTTAACGACAATGCTGGTACTCGAATCCTTCACGGCAGTTAGTCTGTCACATCTGCAGGTAAATGCGTATTAGCCCTGACGCCTATTCGGCGGACGATGGATTCAAAACCCAGACTGCTAAAGCGATGACGCCAATCACTACTCCACCAGAACTGGCCCATAGCGGGACAAAAGCTGTGCTGACTCCGCCGAATGCAATGACCGCTGTGAATGCAGCCATGATCAACACGGCACGCTCCTGTCCATGACCCAGATCAAGTAAGCGATGATGCAGGTGCTCTTTGTCTGGAGAAAAAGGCGTGCGGCCACGACGGGTCCGCCGGACAACAGCCATGACTAAGTCCAGTAATGGAATGGCCAAGATCATGAGTGGTAGCAGGATTGGTAAAAAGGCCGGCAGAAGTGCGCCACCACTCAGGCCACCTGGATCTACTTGACCTGTCAGCATGATTGATGAGGCGGCCATCAAGAAACCAATCAGCATTGAGCCAGTGTCACCCATAAAAATTCGGGCCTTATGCCAATTGTGCGGGAGAAAACCAACACACATGCCGACCAAAGAGGCTGAGACAAAAGTCGCCAAGGTCGCACGTTGATAACCATTTTCTACGGAGAGCACGTAGGAGTACATGAAGTATGCCGCGCCACCAATACCGACCACGCTTGCTGCAAGGCCATCTAACCCGTCAACCATGTTGACTGCATTAACGCTCACGAGCACCACGAGCACAGTCAAAAGCACCGAGGTCGTTGGGTCAAGGATGAACGTTCCATGAATCGGCAACCACACAATGGTCACACCCTGCATCGCCATGACACTCGCGGCCAGAATCTGTCCGACTAACTTCGTGGCAGCATCCAAGGCCACCCGATCATCAATCATGCCGAGGACGACGATGATGACCACGCCGATTATCAGAGCGATGAATTGTCGATTGTCCGCAAAGATGTTACTCATCAACGGCAAGCGACTCGCTAGCGCTGCAGAGACACACAGACCGAAGAACATGGCAATGCCACCCCATCGCGGAGTCGGCGTGCTGTGAACATCACGATCACGAACCTCGGCCATAGCGCCGAACCGGAATGCCCACACGCGAACAATTGGTGTCACTAGATAAGTGACAGCAACGGCCGCTAAAAGGCACAGCAGGTATTCGCGCATAAGCCGAGATTATGGCTTAAGGACGTGGATACGCGGGAAATGCAGTCACAAGTTCAGTGACTTCAGACTTAATCTGTGCGTGTTCAACTGCAGAGTCAGTCTTGACTGCACGACCAATAAGTTCGGCAATCTTGGCCATCTCTGGGAGACCCATGCCCTGCGTTGTGACTGAAGGAGCACCCACACGAATACCGCTAGCCACGCTCGGTGGAGCTGGATCGTACGGGATGGCGTTCTTATTCAGCACAATGCCAGCATCTCCACAACGCTGTTCAGCGTCCTTGCCAGAAACTCCAATGCCCTGAAGGTCCAGCAAAGCAAGGTGAGTATCAGTGCCACCCGTTACCGGACGCATACCCTGCTCAACCAAGCCGGCAGCCATCGCCTGCGAGTTTGTAATGACATCGCGTGCGTACTTGGCGTATTCAGGTGTTGCTGCTTCCTTGAGAGCAACTGCCTTAGCCGCAATCACATGCATGAGCGGTCCGCCCTGCATCATGGGGAAAACAGCCTTGTCAATTGCTGCGGCGTGTTCTTCCTTGCACAGGATCATGCCGCTTCGTGGACCACGCAACACCTTATGAGTTGTAAACGAGACAACGTCTGCGTAAGGAACTGGCGAAGGAATTGCCCCGCCTGCAACAAGTCCGATGAAGTGTGCGGCGTCTACGTGCAGGATTGCGCCAACTTCATCAGCAATCTCGCGGAAAGCCTTGAAATCAATCAGGCGCGGAATGGCCGAGCCGCCAGCAATAATCATCTTCGGCTTGTGTTCACGAGCCAAGTCACGAACTTGGTCATAGTCAATGTCTTCTGTGCCCTGAGCAACGCCGTAGTGCACTGGGTTGAACCACTTGCCGCTGAAAGACACCTTCGCGCCATGAGTGAGATGACCACCATGAGGCAGGCTCATACCGAGGTAAGTATCACCTGGTTGCAGGAATGCGCCGAACACAGCGATATTGGCGCTGGCACCTGAGTGTGGCTGCAGATTTGCATGGTCTGCGCCAAAGAGATCCTTAGCCCGCTGAATGCCGATGTTTTCTGCGATGTCAACAACTTCACAGCCACCGTAGTAGCGCTTGCCTGGGTAACCTTCGGCGTACTTATTGCTCAATGTCGAGCCCATGGCAGTCAACACGGCAGGAGATGTGAAGTTCTCACTCGCAATGAGTTGCAAGCCAGCTCGGGCGCGACTCAATTCATCAAGGAGAATTTGGGCAATTTCAGGATCAGTTGATTCCAATGCTGAGTAATCAGAACCGTAAAAGACTTCGCTCATGGGTAAGAGTCTAGGGTCTCATCATGCAGAGCACTCAGTTGGATGCAGTGGCATCAATCACAATGGGCATCACTTGGCGCAAGTCGGCTAAAGCGAGTGCCCCAGCTCGAACCAATCGAATGTGGTCACCCGTGCAATCAACTACCGATGACTGAGTGAAGGCGAGTGTGCCGCCATCGACATATACATCCACCACATCACCCAACACTCTCTGAGCTTGAGCGATCTCTGAGATAGCAGTGTCTCCAGCTTTCTGGGCACCCGTCATCACCGTCGGACCGATGCCCGCCAGTACGGCCCGAGTGAACGTGTGATTCGGCACTCGGACCGCAAGTGCAGTATCCGCGCTGCCCACATTCCATGACAAGGATGATTGTGTGTGAGTCAGGAGAGTCAATGGTCCTGGCCAAAATGCTCGAGCGAGGTCGGTCGCCAGTGGCGACAAGTTTGCTACTCCGCAGATTGTTTCGAGAGAAGCCGCGGCCACGGGCAACGACACTTGGCCAAGATACTGCTTGGCTGCGCGCAACTTTTCTAGCGATTCTCGTCGAAAAGCGTCAGCGATGACTGCGTAGGAAGTGTCCGTAGGAATGACAGCCAGACCGCCCGCTTGCACACGCTCAATAACGTGGGCAACTATCGACGCGACTTGCACGTCTGAAGCATCTGGCTGCATTTCTAGAAGCTGACTCATAGTGTGACTACTCTGTCACGCTGCGTAGTGCTGTCGTGAACCGTGGCAGCTTGTTGTAGTCAACATGATCTTCAATCATCGACCAGCCACCGCTTTCGGCCATCAGTGCAGGAACACTCTGGCCTTGAACGTCGGCATGTTCCATTCCAAATAGCCCGCCTGGCTTGAGCAGTTGATGAGCAACGTGCATCACTCCACGTGCAACATCGAGTCCATCGGGCCCACCAAAGAGCGCCATTGCCGGATCGTGGTCCCGAGCCTCAGGGTCTCGAGGGATCATCTCATCAGGAATATACGGTGGGTTACTCAGAACGACATCAACACTGCCATCAAGATTGGCCAGAAGTGACAGCTCCGTGGCATCACCTTGAATGCAATGAACCTGGGAAGAGACAGACGCGAGTTGCACCTGATGCTTCTCAACATTGCGAGTGAGCCACTTAAACGCGTCCGGTGATTTTTCAACGGCGTAGACCGTCGTATGAGGCACCTCTGTAGCCAAACTCAGAGCAATGGCACCACTACCAGCACACAAATCGACCGCTACTCGCACACCGTGGTGTTGACACAGCGCTGCTATGCCTTCCTCAACGAGCAGTTCCGTTTCTGGTCTCGGAACAAATACTCCCGCGCCAACTTCAAGCGTGATATGCCGAAAGTGCGCCTCGCCAGTGAGGTGCTGCAGCGGGATGCGCTTGGCGCGCTCACTGATGAGTTGTCGAAACGCCGATTCCTCAGCGAGAGGAATGTCTGCGAATGGGCTCAAGGCACTACGTTCAACTTCCATGACAGAGGCCAGCAGCAAAGCCGCATCAACATGTGCACTGTCTATGCCTGCATGTGCCAAAAGTTCCGACGCTTCATGGAGAAGGTTTACCGCTTGGGTCATGTGCATCACTCACCTAATGCAGCAAGTTTATCCTTGGTGTCCGCTTCGATGCAGGCGTTTATGACAGGGTCCAATTCACCGTTGAGAACCTGGTCGAGATTGTTGGACTTGAAACCAACTCGGTGATCTGCCAAGCGATTTTCGGGGAAGTTGTAGGTGCGGATGCGCTCCGAGCGATCCACTGTTCGGACCTGGCTCTTGCGAACGTCAGAGGCCGCAGCCATAGCCGCTTCTTCCGCAGCTGCGCGGATGCGGGCACGCAAAATGCGCATGGCCGATTCCTTGTTCTGCAACTGGCTCTTTTCATTCTGGCAAGACACCACGATGCCTGTCGGCATGTGCGTAATGCGAACAGCAGAGTCAGTTGTGTTCACACTCTGACCACCCGGACCACTCGAACGGTAGACGTCAATGCGTAGATCGTTCGGGTCGATAGTCACGTCAATTTCTTCAGCTTCTGGCAATACGAGAACACCGGCAGCTGAGGTATGAATGCGGCCCTGTGACTCGGTGACGGGAACGCGCTGCACACGATGAACGCCACCTTCAAACTTCAGGTTCGCATAGGGCGCATCCTCAGGAGGAACAACGCCCTTGGACTTCACCGCAATGGCGATGTCCTTGTAGCCGCCCATGTCTGATTCTTCAGCTTCTAGAACCTGAGTTACCCAACCGCGCTTCTCTGCGTACTTCAGGTACATCCGCATAAGATCGCCAGCAAACAGAGCAGACTCTTCGCCGCCTGCTCCGGCCTTGATTTCCAAAATCACGTCATTGCCATCAAGCGGATCACGCGGGATCAGCATCTCTTGCAACTTGTCCGCCGCAATGTTGCGTTGCTCGAGCAATGACTCAGCTTCCTCCAGAAACGCTACATCCTCGGCGCCCATCTCGCGAGCAGCTTCTTCATCATCAGTCAGCTGCAGCCAAAGGCGCCACTGAGCAACAACTGGGCGCAACTCGGCATGACGCTTACCTATGCGGCGAGCCTCATTAGGGTCACTATGTGTTGCAGGGTCACTGAGCTTTGTTTCAAGTTCAGTGAGCTCGGCTGACATAGCTTCAACCTTGGAAAAATCCGATTGCATGATGTTCCTTAATGGATCTGGATAAAACAATGAGGTGCTGCCGTCGCCACAATGGACAACGACAACACCTCAAAGTAAAGCTAGGACTGCTTACCGAAACGCTTCTCGAACTTAGCGACACGGCCGCCAGTGTCAAGAATCTTCTGCTTGCCTGTGTAGAACGGGTGGCATGCGCTGCATACGTCAGCGTGAATGGTGCCGCTCTTCTGGGTGCTGCGCGTGGTGAACTGATTGCCACAGCCGCAAGTCACCTGAGTCTCTACGTACTCTGGATGAATGTTTGCCTGCACGGGAGTGCTCCTTTAGGTCAGTGTGCGATTGGGTCGAGTAACTCGGATGTCATTCGTGAACCAATCAACTTCCCTAGTGTGCCACCAATCGAGGCATTCATCAAAATCGCTCGATGCCTAAGGCAAACCCAAAGACCTTCGCAGATTGTCTAGACTTATGGCTCATGAGCCTAGACCGCATGCCAGAAAAGCCAACCCTTGACGGAATTGAGCAAAAATGGGTCGATTCTTGGCAAGGCCAAGGCACCTACTCCTTTGATCGCACCGCAACTCGCGACCAGGTTTTCTCCATCGACACTCCACCGCCGACCGTCAGCGGCTCGCTCCATGTGGGACACGTCTTTTCTTACACGCACACTGATTGCGTGGCTCGCTACCAGCGCATGAATGGCAAGAGCGTCTTTTACCCCATGGGCTGGGACGACAACGGTTTGCCGACTGAGCGTCGTGTCCAGAACTACTTCGGTGTGCGCTGCGATCCATCACTCCCCTACGACCCTGATTTCACTCCGCCTGCTGAGCCTGGCAAAAACCAGATTGCCATCTCACGACAGAACTTCGTGGAACTATGCGTGCAACTGACTATCGAAGATGAAAAAGCTTTTGAAGATTTGTGGCGTCGCCTTGGCATCAGCGTTGATTGGAAGATGACCTACCAGACCATTGGAACCAATGCTCGCGCGATCTCACAGCGCGCATTCCTGCACAACCTGGCACGCAATGAGGCATACCAAACTGAAGCTCCAACTTTGTGGGATGTCACCTTCCGCACTGCGGTGGCGCAAGCCGAACTTGAGGATCGCGAGCGTCCAGGCGCGTACCACCGCATTGGCTTTACCAAGCCAGACGGCGAGGCGCTGTACATCGAAACGACACGTCCTGAACTCATTCCGGCATGCGTGGCACTAGTTGCACATCCAGATGATGAGCGTTACCAGCCACTCTTCGGTACAACCGTGACTTCACCCCTCTTCAGCGTTGAAGTTCCCGTTCTTGCCCACCCACTTGCTGATCCCGAAAAGGGATCAGGCATCGCCATGATCTGTACCTTCGGCGACACGACCGACGTAACGTGGTGGCGCGAACTTCAACTACCGACTCGTCCAATCCTGGGTTGGGATGGTCGCATTCTGACCGAGACTCCGCCCTGGATTACTACCCAGATTGGCCAGGATGCATATGCGGCACTTGCTGGTCTGACCGCGCATTCCGCCAAAGAGAAGATTGCAGAACTACTGCAACTATCAGGTGACTTGGTTGGCGAAATTCGACCGATCGTCCATCCCGTGAAGTTCTTCGAAAAGGGCGACAAGCCGCTTGAGATTGTGACTACCCGTCAGTGGTATATCCGTAATGGTGGGCGCGATGCTGATTTGCGTGCGCAACTTGTTGAGCGTGGACGCCAAATCACGTGGCACCCAGATCACATGAAGGTTCGCTACGAGAATTGGGTTGAGGGTCTCAACGGTGACTGGCTCATTTCACGTCAGCGCTTCTTCGGCGTACCCGTTCCGGTCTGGTACGCCCTTGATGCACAAGGGAATCCCATGTGGGATCAAGTCCTGACACCAGATGACGCCTTGCTTCCTATTGACCCATCAACCGACTGCCCTGCTGGTTACACACCAGACCAACGCGGAGTTGCCGGTGGCTTCATGGGTGATCCTGATGTGATGGACACCTGGGCAACTTCCTCACTTACTCCGCAGATTGCTGGTGGCTGGAGTATCGATGACGACTTGTGGTCACGCGTTTGGCCATTCGATGTTCGCCCGCAAGCACATGAGATTATTCGTACCTGGCTTTTCAGCACTGTTGTCCGAGCACACCTTGAAGAAGGTCAGTTGCCTTGGAAGCATGCTGCCATCAGCGGTTGGATCCTCGATCCAGACCGTAAGAAGATGAGCAAGTCCAAGGGCAATGTCGTCACACCAATTGACCTCCTCGATGAGCACGGCAGCGATGGTGTTCGTTACTGGGCAGCGAGTGGTCGCCCCGGCACTGACACTGCATTCGATGTTGGCCAGATGAAGATCGGTCGTCGTCTCGCAACGAAGTTGCTCAATGCCAGCAAGTTTGTGCTGAGCCAAGGCTTCGCTCCACCGCATGACGTGAGCCATGCAATTGATAAGGCGCTACTGGCAAATCTGGCTTCGGTTGTTGATGACGCCACTGCAGCTTTTGAGGCGTTCAACTACACCAAGGCACTTGAAGTGACTGAGCAATTCTTCTGGTCATTCTGTGACGACCATGTTGAACTTGTGAAGGATCGGGCGTACGGCCTGGCTGGTGAAGAGGCTGCAGCGTCTGCTCGTGCGACCTTGAACATTGCACTCGAGACTTTGCTCAAGTTGTTTGCCCCGTTCTTGCCATTCGTTACTGAAGAAGTGTGGTCCTGGTGGCAAGACGGTTCGGTCCATCAGGCAACCTGGCCAACCAGTGCGACCATCACGTCGGCTATTGGCGATTTTGAAGATGCCCAGAGCGAATTGGTTGGACTTGCAGCCGATACGATCTCACAGTTGCGCAAGGTCAAGAGTGAAGCCAAAGTCTCCATGAAGGCCGGGCTTGAGCAAGTCACGATTTCTGCATCGGCCGCCAACATCGCGCTGCTTCGCCAAGTCGAGATTGACCTCATTGCCGCTGGTCGAATCGTAGGAGACATCACCTACACGACAACTGATTCTGCACTCGAAGTTTCAGCGGTTATCGTTCCGGCCGAGTAACTATTGACAAAGAAAAGTCCCTGCTCAGTTGTGACTGTGCAGGGACTTTTTTTACTTCCTGGGCTTAGGCAGATTTTTCGCGACGCACACGAGTCGGCGTTGGCACTTCACGCGGAATCAGTGTTGGATTCACGTTCTTGCCAACTACATCACCATTGATGACAACGCGCGCAATGTCCTCACGACTTGGAACGTCGTACATCACATTCAGCAAAACTTCTTCCATAATGGCCCGAAGTCCACGAGCGCCCGTACCGCGCAGCACAGCTTGGTCAGCAATTGCTTCAAGTGCATCTTGAGTGAATTCAAGTTCAACGCCATCAAGATCAAATAGCTTTTGATACTGCCGAACAAGCGCATTCTTTGGCTCAGTCAAAACCTTCACCAGTGCCTCTGCATCCAGTGCACCAACGGCGGTGAAGACTGGCAAACGACCGATGAATTCAGGAATCATGCCGAACTTCAGAATGTCTTCTGGCATGACGTGCGAGAAGATGTCGTTCTCATCAATTGCGTCAGTCTCAAGTTCAGCTGTGAAACCAAGCGACTTCTTGCCCACGCGCTGGCGAATGATGTCATCAAGCCCAGCAAATGCGCCACCCACGATGAACAGAACATTCGTAGTATCAATCTGAATGAATTCCTGATGCGGGTGCTTACGTCCACCCTGTGGCGGAACCGAAGCGGTCGTGCCTTCAAGAATCTTCAGGAGAGCTTGCTGAACACCTTCACCAGACACATCGCGCGTTATGGACGGGTTTTCGCTCTTGCGAGCAACCTTGTCGATTTCATCGATGTAGATGATGCCAGTTTCGGCCTTCTTGACGTCATAGTCTGCAGCCTGAATGAGCTTGAGCAGAATGTTCTCGACATCCTCGCCCACGTAGCCGGCCTCGGTTAGTGCAGTCGCATCGGCAATAGCAAAAGGAACATTCAGCATGCGTGCAAGCGTCTGCGCAAGAAGCGTCTTGCCTGAACCAGTTGGGCCGAGAAGCAAGATGTTGGACTTGGCTAGTTCGACACCTTCATCACGAGTACCCGCAGCAGCGCCCGCTTGAACGCGCTTGTAGTGGTTGTAGACCGCGACTGACATAGCCTTCTTGGCGGCATCTTGACCGATAACGTACTGATCAAGGAATGAGTAAATTTCACGAGGCTTAGGAAGTTCTTCCCAATCGAGCTTTACAGATTCACCAAGCTCTTCTTCGATGATTTCATTGCAAAGGTCGATGCACTCATCACAAATGTAGACAGTTGGGCCAGCAATAAGTTTCTTAACTTGCTTCTGACTTTTGCCACAAAATGAGCATTTCAACAGGTCGCCACCAGCGATTGATGCCATGGTGTCTACCTCCTGGGGAATAAGTGTTGAACTAACCAACAGCGTCTAATCAAACTACCTTGAAAGTAAGACATTCTCTTGATGAAACGCGCGAACACTGTCTTTTGCAAGACAAAATACAAAGTGCGAGACGAATAAACGCCCCGCACTTTGAGTGAGAAAACTAGTTAGACGAGTGGAACTCGGGTAGTGAGAACCTGATCGATAATGCCGTAATCCTTGGCCATCGGCGCCGTCAAAATCTTGTCGCGTTCGATGTCAATCCGAATCTCTTCCGCAGTTCGACCTGTGTGATGAGCGAAGATACCTTCCATCTCATCACGCATGCGCATAATTTCTGCTGCTTGAATTTCGATGTCTGAACCTTGACCGCCACCCTCGGTATACGGCTGATGAATCAGCACTCGAGCATGCGGGAGTGCGTAGCGCTTACCTGGAGTACCAGCAGCAAGAATCACAGCAGCCGCTGAAGCAGCCTGCCCGAGGCACACAGTCTGAACGTCACATTTGACGAACTGCATGGTGTCATAAATTGCGGTCATCGCGGTGTACGAACCGCCGGGTGAATTGATGTAAATCTGAATGTCGCGGTCTGCATCAAGTGACTCAAGAACCAGCAACTGCGCCATAACATCGTCAGCTGAAGCGTCATCAATCTGAACGCCTAAGAAAATGATGCGTTCTTCAAACAACTTGGCGTATGGGTTGTACTCGCGGACACCTTGCGGAGTGCGCTCAATGTAACTCGGCAAAATGTAACGTGCTTGCGGTGTGTAATCCATAATCAATCCCCTATGCCATTCCGCCGGAACCAGTCACATCAGCCGCATTGCGAACGACGTGATCAACAAATCCGTATTCCTTAGCTTCATCAGCAGCGAACCAGCGGTCGCGGTCAGAATCAGCTGTAATTGTTTCCAAAGTCTGACCAGTGTGCGAAGCAATAAGTTCAGCCATCTTGGTCTTTGTGTACATCATCTGCTCAGCCTGAATCTTGATGTCAGAGGCAGTACCACCGATACCACCAGAAGGCTGATGCATCATGATCCGTGCGTGTGGCAGTGCGTAACGCTTGCCTGCTGCACCAGCACACAAAAGGAACTGACCCATCGAAGCGGCAAGACCCATCGCTACAGTAGCCACGTCATTCTTGACGAACTGCATGGTGTCGTAAATCGCCATACCAGCACTTACCGAACCACCAGGTGAGTTGATGTACAAGAAGATGTCCTTCTCAGGATCATCAGCGGCCAGCAACAGAATCTGCGCACAAATAGCGTTAGCCATCTCATCAGCAACCTGAGTTCCCAAAAAGATAATGCGCTCACGAAGCAGGCGTTGATAAACCGAATCATCAAAACCGGCACCGGATGGGGACGAACCACGGGCTTCGGGTGAATACAACCCTGGGACTTCGATACCGCTCACGAGATCTCCTTGTGTACTAGCAGCGTGATTCTTTATCCCCCAAAAATGAAGAGTTGAATCACTTTCTCAATACTTAGACACTAACGCTAAGACCGACAATCTGTACGGGCGACATCGGAATGTTCGCTCAGGGCATCATCACAATGAAAAAGCGAGCCACCGCAGTGACTCGCCTCTTCAATAAACCTGACTACTCGTCAGCCTCACGGTGTTTACTCGCTTCGAACCTGACTATTCGTCAGCTTCGAAGTTTTCCTCATCGGAGTCTGCATCGAAGTCATCATCAAAGTCTTCAATTGATGGATCGCCACGAAGTACAGATTCAAGATCAATCTTTGTGCCATTCATGTCAACAACAGCAACCTGCTCAAGTACAAGAGAAAGAGCCTTGACGCGACGAACTTCCGCGATTGCACCCTGAATCTGACCAGCCTGAACTAGTTCATTCGCAAACTGATCAGGGGCCATGTTGTAGCGCTGCGCTTCATTGACCAGCCACTCAGAAAGTTCAGCATCAGAAACTTGTACATTCTGAGTCTCAACAATCTTGTCCAAAATGAGTCGACTCTTCACGCCTGCCCGAGCATTAGTCTCGAACTCTTCCTTGTGCGCGTCATCACCATGACCGTCACCGAAGTGAGCGTCGATTTCTTCTTGCACAACACCTTGCGGGATGTCGATGCGCACAGATTCCATCAGTGCGTCATGTGCACGATCACGAGCCTGGTAAGCCTGCTCAACCAAGCGCACACGCGCAAGACGAGTGCGAACATCTTCGCGAAGCTCATCAATCGTGTCGAACTCGCTGGCAAGCTGTGCGAAGTCATCGTCAGCAGCAGGCAGCTCGCGTTCACGAACTTCCTTAACAGTCACTGAGACAATGATTGACTTTCCAGCCCACTCGCCACCTTCGGGAGTAAACACGAAGTCGCGAACCTCATCGGCCTTGGCACCACGAACAGCAGCATCAAAACCAGGCACCATGCCATCAGAACCAAGTTCATAACTGAGGGCAGCAGCGGTCACATCAGGAACCTCAACACCATCGTGAGTGCCGGCGAGGTCAATCAGAATGACGTCGCCATCTTTGGCAGCACGCTCAACACTCTTCAGCGAACCAAAACGGCCACGCAAGCCAGTTAGCTGCTCCTCAACCTGCTCAGTAGTTACTTCAGCGTTGTCAACAACGACCTTGAGTGACGAAAAATCAGGAAGATCAAATTCAGGACGAACATCAAGCTCAGCGGTGTAAATCAGACCAGCTTCTTCATCAAGAGTTGTCACATCAACTTCAGGACGGCCCAGCTGCACAATCTCGTTCTCGATGAGAGCCTCTGCCAGAGTTGAAGGAATTGCATCGTTAACCGCTTCTTCCAAAACTGCCGCACGACCAAAACGCTGATCGATAATGCGTGCAGGAATCTTGCCCTTACGGAACCCCGGAATGTTCACCTGAGACGCGATGCGCGTGTAAGCGGCATCAAGGCTCGGCTGTAAATCTGCAAAAGAAACTTCAACAGTTAACTTCACGCGATTCGGGGAAAGGTTTTCGACGGTGCTCTTCACGACTCTCCTAATAGAAGTGGAGCCCGCCCCCGAAGGGACGGACTACACGGTTTCTAGAGTCGGGGCGGAGAGACTCGAACTCTCGGTCTCCTGCTCCCAAAGCAGGCGCGCTAGCCACTACGCTACGCCCCGATCTGACCCTGCTGAGTCTAGCGTGAAAGTATGCGATAGTCTAAATCGGGTTCAAGGGAAACCTTGTTCACGCGGGTGTAGCTCAATGGTAGAGCCCCAGCCTTCCAAGCTGGCCATGCCGGTTCGATCCCGGTCACCCGCTCACTTCGTTCGCATAGTGACCGGTCTCGAACCTTCGATTCGCCCGTACTCATTTTGATGAAGGCCACTCGTTCACTTCGTTCGCTTAGTACCCGGTCTCGAACCTTCGATTCGCCCGTACTCATTTTGATGAAGGCCACTCGTTCACTTGGTTCGCTCAGTGCCCGGTCTCGAACCTTCGGTTCGCCCACATTAACTTCATCTCATCACACACGATGAGATACGAGGCCACCCGATCACAACGTTCGCTTAGTGACCAAGCAAAGCACCGGTAACAAGTGGGCATGCCAGCAATCATCACAAAAGTAACGTTGTGAAAAACAAACGCACTGAGAACGAATTAGTTGAGAATGTCTGCTAGACCAATGGTGAAGTTTTGACCCTTAAGCGCCTTATTCTTCACCGTCACAGTTTTGGTCAGGTAGAACTTACCGCGTGGCGTGCAAAATTCGTCGGAGGGATCGAGATCAAATCCCTTGGCCTTGCCACCATAAACAGTCTTGCCATCAGCACTCTTATTGAGGACGGTGAGGCACGTACCGTCTTGTTTTGTGACCATAGAAATCTTCAAGTTATAACGCCCCGGTTTTAGGCGCAGTAACTTCCACGACTCAGTGTTATCGCCGTCAATCGCATCGAGCGGATACTTGGCCATACGCTTGACTGGCCCAGTGACCGATACACGTGTGATGTAGACATCATCGACAGAGAAGCCAGCAACTGCGGTAAATGTTCCTGAAATCGCCGGGCCGGGAGGATCTGGTTTGCCCACTGGCTTCTGTGCATAAATCGAAACCACTCGCGGACCGTCATCAGACATGTCGTTCGGCTTAACACCCTTGGCGTAGGCCTTCAACTTTAACGTGGGGTACTTGGCAGCCATGTACGCACGCACACCTTCGGCGCGAGCGGCAGATAGAGTCATTGGGCTTCCGGGAGAACCATCGGCTCCGGGGGGACCGATTTCAAGTCGGTGAGCATAACCCACAAGACCCCACGCGACGGCGTCCTTGTTTGCCGCAACCAGCTTGTCAACGAGGCTCGCCATGGTAGGAGTCAGCTCGTATTGGTTCAAAGCGTATGTCGCGTGGCCAACGAAGGTCTGTATGTAGGTGACTTTGGCTTGAGAAGTACCCATTCCTAGACCAAGTATGGACAGTGCAATGCCGAGAACCATGAGTTTGCGTTTAAGCATTTCGAACCTTTCACACGCACCGACGAGAATCGTTGTACTAGGACTGTTCTAGCATACTTTCCTTACGCATCAAAGAAATCTTTGGCACGCTACTTGATGCTTATTGGCTCGAATCTGACTCATATTTCATAATTTGCCCGATGCGACGGACGTGACGTTCAGCGTGCGAGAAATCGGTTGTAAGAAATGCGTCGATAATCTGAAATGCATCAGTCTGGGTGTGCTGACGAGCGCCAATTCCAATCACGTTGGCATCGTTGTGTTCCCGAGCCAATTTGGCAGTTTCTACACTCCAAGCAAGGGCGGCACGAATGCCGTGCACTTTGTTGGCGGCGATCTGTTCGCCATTGCCGGATCCGCCAAAAACCACACCAAGCGAACCAGGTTCAGCGGCAACAGCCTCTGCAGCGGCTATGCAGAATTCGGGATAGTCATCCTCTGCGTCGAAAGAATAGGCGCCGTGATCAACGACCTCATATCCCAAACCAGTGAGGTGCTCTGTCAAAGCATCCTTGAATTCGAGGCCTGCATGGTCGGTCGCTAGGTGTACGCGCATGTCCCTATCTTTCCATCACATCTGAATCGGGCAAAAGCCTAATCAAAGATTGGTGAGCGAGTGCGCGTGCGCTTGAGTTCAAAGAAGCCGTCAGTTCCTGCGACCAAAACAACGCCATCCCACAACTTACCTGCCGCTTCACCGCGAGGAATAGGCGAGACAACTGGACCAAAGAATGCAGTACCACTCACATGAATTACTGGCGTGCCAACGTCCATGCCTACTGGGTCCATTCCTGCATGATGACTCGTTTTCAGTGCCTCGTCGTAGTCTGTAACCAAAGCTGCCTCTGCTAGTTCAGGTTCGAGACCACATTCAGCAAGTGCCTCGGCAATCACTGGAGCGTAATCATCTCCACGCTTTTGTTCGTGAATACGAGTGCCAAGCGCGTTGTAAAGCGGTCCAACTACTTTGTCGCCATGCTTTTGCTGGGCAGCAATCACTACTCGAACTGGCCCCCAAGCTCTTTGCATGAGTTCGACATACTTCTCGGGCAAATCCCGACCTTCATTGAGAACTGCAAGAGACATGACGTGCCAGTTGGTTTTTACTGGACGAACTTGCTCAACTTCCAGCATCCAACGGGATGCAATCCAAGCCCAGGGGCAAATCGGGTCGAACCAAAAGTCTGCGGTTTCTACAAGGTCGCTCATAGACTCAGCCTAGCCCCTGAGAAACATTCTGTGCCGATAAGTGTCAGGATGTATCCCAATGAAATCCTCACTTGTATAGGAGACCCCATGTCCGGGACAAATATCACACGAGCGGAAGCGGCCGTTCGTTCCTCAGTAGTGTCCAACTCGACCTACGCAGTCGAACTAGACCTCACAGGTCGGCCAGACACTTTCCCCTCGAAGACGACAGTGACATTCGACTCACAAGTCGGCGCTTCGACATGGATCGACTTCATTGCGCCGAAGGTTGACTCCATCACGCTGAACGGAGAATCAGTCGACGTATCTGCACATGATGGTTTCCGTATCGCGCTTACCAACCTTGCTGAGCACAACGTGCTTGAGGTCGTAGGCGAAGGCGAGTACATGCACACGGGTGAAGGTCTGCATCGCTTCATCGATCCAGTTGATGACGAGGTCTACCTCTACAGCCAGTTTGAGGTTGCAGATGCTCGCCGCGTTTACGCGTGCTTTGATCAGCCGGACTTGAAGGCAACGTACCAATTCACGATCACTGCTCCAGATCACTGGAAAGTCATCAGTAACGCAGCAACACCGACTCCTGTTCCAACCGAAGCAGGAAAAGCAGTCTGGAATTTCCCGACAACTTTGTCGATGTCTCCATACATCACCGCTATCGTGGCTGGTCCGTACTTTGAAGTTCGCGATGAATACGTCGGCGAATTTGGCACCTACCCACTTGGTTTGTTCTGCCGTTCATCACTCGCACAGTTCCTGGACCAAGATGACCTGTTTGAAGTGACCAAGCAAGGTTTTGCCTACTTTGAAACTGCGTTCCAGACTGGCTACCCATTTGGCAAGTACGACCAGCTCTTCGTGCCTGAATTTAACGCTGGTGCAATGGAAAATGCAGGTGCCGTTACGCATCACGAAGATTACGTATTCCGCTCAAAGGTCACTCGCGCAGCTTACGAACAGCGCGCCAATACAGTGCTTCACGAAATGGCACACATGTGGTTTGGCGATCTCGTCACCATGAAGTGGTGGGATGACCTATGGCTGAACGAAAGCTTCGCTGAATGGGCAGCTCACCAAGCAAGTGCAGATGCAACTCAGTACACCGAGGCATGGACCAACTTCGTGAACCAGCGCAAGGCTTGGGGCTACCGTCAAGATCAACTTCCGACTACTCACCCAATCGTTGCGGACATGGTTGACCTTGATGCAGTTGAAGTGAACTTCGACGGCATTACATACGCAAAGGGTGCTTCAGCGCTGCGTCAACTCGTTGCCTGGGTCGGCGAAGAGCAGTTCATCGCCGGCATTCGTGAGTACTTCAAGAAGCATGCGTGGGGCAATACTGAACTCACTGATCTTCTTGTTGAGCTGGAAAAGGCAAGCGGTCGCGACCTCAAGGATTGGACGAGTCGCTGGCTAGAGACTGCGGGCGTTAATACGCTCCGCCCAGAAATCACGGTCGAGAATGGCACGTATGCATCTGTATCCGTCGCTCAAGAGCCACCAGTTGCTCCAGAAGGTGTGTCACAAATTCTGCGTCCACATCGCATCCGCGTTGGTCTTTACAACCTCGTTGGTGACGCAGTAGAGCGCACTCACTCGGTTGAAATTGACGTCGACGGACCGTTGACTGACGTTCCAGAACTTGTGGGACTTCCTGTGGCTGACTTGCTGCTACTCAACGATGAGGACCTGACCTTCGTCAAGATTCGTCTAGACCAGGAATCCTCAAAGTTTGCGGTTGCCAACCTCGGTCGGATCACTGACAGTGTCACGCGTGCGCTGATTTGGGGTGCCGCTTGGGATATGACTCGTGATGCACAAATGCCAGCTGGCGACTACATCGCACTAGTCATGCAGGCGAATCTGATTGAAATGGAAATCGGTGTTGTTCAGCAGATCTTGATGCAGGCATCATCAGCCATCGAGCAGTTCGGTGCTCCAGAAAAGCGTGCTGGCTACCGCGACGCAATGTTCAGTGCACTCCTGGCACAGTTGCCATTGGCCCCTGCAAGTGGCGATCACCAGCTAGCACTCGTTCGCAACATCGCGAGCTTGGCGCGCACCGAAGAACACGCCGCACTTTTGGCGAGTTGGCTCGATGGTAGTGCCACGCCAGAGGGTTTGGCAGTCGATACCGATCTTCGTTGGGCACTTCTCGGTCGCCTCGTTGCACTTGGCGTGAAGGATGCGGCAGCAATTGACGCTGAACTTGAGCAGGACAACACTGCAGGCGGTCAGCGTCAAGCAGCACGAGTTCGCTCGAGCGTGCCAACTGCTGAGGCCAAGGAAGCGGCATGGAAGGTTTCCGTTGAATCTGATGAACTTCCAAACGCATTGTTGAATGCAACTGTCGGCGGCTTCTCACAACCTGATCAGCGTGAACTGCTCGTCCCATTCGTTGACCGCTACTTCGCTGTGCTTCCAGAAATTTGGAAGACCCGCACCAACGAAACCGCTCAGGCAATCACCATGGGTTACTTCCCAACACTGCTTGCGTCCGACGAAATTCTCGCAAAGGCCGATGCCTTCCTAGCAACTGACACAGATGCTGGATCAACTCGAATCGTGCGTGAACTTCGTGACAATGCGGCACGTGCGCTGCGTTGCCAAGCGTTCGACAACTAGTTCTCAATCTGTGCGCGGGGTGAAGAGTCTTTCACCTCGCGCACTGTTGGGTCATCAAGAAAACCACCATTAGTCGCTTCGCGAGCGGACTTAGTCCAGCCAGGCGCAAGAACGAATAGTGCGATTAGCCCAGAGATAGCCATCGGCGTCAACACAAACAGCAAAATTGCTCGCGTCTCGCCCATACCAACGCCCGGTTCGTCGCCATCATCGCGCTTACCTCCAGCAAGAGCTGGCAAAGCAGTCGACGCAGCAATCACGGCTACTGAAGTTGTCGTGGCAAGGAATCGGCGCAAATTTTTAGTCACGTCCACAGTTTAAACGCACTCCATTCAACAGGCTCAAATCGGGCACACTTAAATCTTTCCCTGCGAATTGTCCCTCGATGGAACACACTTAACCCATGAGTAAGTTATGTCTCGTTACTGGCGCCACGGGTTACGTTGGTGGGCGCCTGATTCCCATGTTGCTTGAGGCAGGCTTCAGAGTCCGCGTTTTAGTGCGTCACCCTGAGCGAATTGCACAAATGCCATGGCACGATCAGGTCGAGATTTGCGTTGGCGACGCCAATGACTCGGAGGCTGTGACCAGGTCACTCACTGATGTAGACATCGCCTATTACATGATTCACTCAATCGGAGTTTCGGGAGACTTCGAGGAACATGAGCGCCACACGGCACATACCTTTGCTAGCGCTGCCCGCGAGTGCAAAGTGAGCCGCATCATCTATCTCGGGGGTCTGGCTAATGACCCGCATTTATCCCCCCACTTGCGCTCACGTGCTGAGGTGGGAAACATCTTCATCAACTCAGGTGTTCCTACGATTGCTTTTGGTGCTGCTGTGATTATCGGTTCTGGCAGTTTGTCGTTTGAGATGCTGCGCTACCTGACCGAGCGACTTCCTGCCATGATCACCCCTCGATGGGTTCGCACTCGAATTCAGCCGATCGCGATTCGCGATGTGTTGCGCTATCTGCTGCTCGCTGCAGATTTACCCGAGGGCCTCAACCGCACCTTTGACATCGGCGGTCCCGACGTTCTGACCTATGAAGAAATGATGCACGGCTACGCAAAAGTAGCAGGGCTACCCAAGCGCATCATCCTGCCGATTAACTTTTTATCGCCTGGCCTATCGTCCAGGTGGATCGGGCTGGTTACGCCAGTTCCTAAAAGCATTGCTCGGCCACTAGTCGACAGTTTGAAGTCGGAAGTAGTGTGTGCCGAGAACGACATCAAGCAGTACATTCCAGATCCACCCGAAGGTTTGCTGCACTTTGATGACGCGGTAGCCAAAGCGCTTGGCCGCATTCGTGAAGCCAACGTCGCTACTCGGTGGACATCTGCATCAGTGCCAGGTGCACCGAGTGATCCCTTGCCCACTGATCCAGAATGGGCCGGTGGCTCGCTGTACACAGATGTGCGTGAGGCTCCTTCTCATTCAAGTGCAGAATCGCTGTGGAACGTCATTGAGCGCATCGGCGGCCAGAACGGTTGGTATTCATTTCCGCTCGCCTGGGAAACTCGTGGATTCTTGGACCGCCTAACTGGTGGTCCAGGCTTGCGTCGAGGTCGGCGTGACCCGTTCCATTTAATTGCGGGCGAGGCAGTTGACTTTTGGCGCGTTGAAGAATGCGACCGTGGGCACCTGCTGAGGCTTCGAGCCGAGATGAAGCTTCCGGGCCTTGCGTGGCTCGAACTTGGGGTCGGCACAGATGAGGCGGGACAAGTTACCTATCGCCAGCGCGCTATCTACCACCCAAAGGGTTTGTTCGGACATATCTACTGGTGGTCAGTCTGGCCGTTCCATGGAATCGTGTTCGGCTCGATGGTCAAAAACATCACGGCTGCTGCTCGCGAACTCGATGAGGCCGAACAAATCTCAAGCCACTGAATGGCCGTGCAAGCGAGTCAGGCACTATAGGAACGTGAACGAAACTTTCTTTGACGCCGTTGGTGGAGCGCAGTTTTTCACTGACCTCGTTGATGGGTTCTATGAAGGCGTTGAGACCGATTCAGTCCTTCGACCAATGTATCCAGCTGGCGATTTAACTGACGCCCGGCGTCACCTGTCTCTGTTCTTCATGCAGTACTGGGGTGGACCAAAAACTTACCAAGAAGAGCGTGGCCATCCTCGACTACGCATGCGTCACGCGGAGTTCGTGATCGATGCCGACGCTCGTGACCGCTGGGTTACGCACATGAAAGCTGCACTCGATCGTATGGATGTAGATGAGCGTTTGCACGACGAACTTTGGTCTTATCTCGTTTCAGCAGCTGACTTCTTAATCAATACGACGGACTAATCCAGACTTTTTCGTCAACATGCCGACCCATGAACCGTTTCATGAGTTGTATTTGGAATACTAGACGAATGACAAATTCGATTCAGTGGTGGAAAGAAGCCGTTGTTTACCAGATTTACCCTCGCTCTTTTGCAGATGCGAATGGGGATGGCATCGGCGATATCAATGGAATGCGCAAGCATGTTCCATACTTAGCCAAGCTTGGCGTTGATGCGCTCTGGCTAAGCCCCCACTATGTCTCCCCCATGCTCGACGCTGGTTACGACGTTGCCGACTATCGCGATGTAGACCCAATCTTTGGCACGCTTGCCGATTTTGAAGCACTGATTGAAGAAACACATGCAGCTGGCATGCGAATCATGTGCGACATTGTGCCTAATCACACATCATGGGCACACCCGTGGTTTGTCGAGGCACTTGCTCACACCGTTGCAAACGATCCAACCGTTCCAGCTAAGGCTCGATATGCCGAAGGACCTTGGGCGCGCTACCACTTGCTGCGCGGTCAGGCCGATGGCACGTTGCCACCCAACAACTGGATCAGCATCTTTGGTGGACCGGCTTGGGATGAAATCAAGGATGCAGATGGCAAGGGCACCGGTTGGTGGTACCTCCATATCTTTGATAACTCACAGCCCGATTTGGATTGGGACAATGAGGAAGTTCAAGCCGAGTTCCGCGGACACCTGCGTTTCTGGTTTGATCGCGGCGTAGACGGTCTACGTATTGACGTTGCTCATGGTCTCGCTAAGGCCGATGGCTACCCCGATTGTCCAGAATTAAAAGATGGCGATCCGAGCCACAAGAACCCTTACTGGGATCAGGATGGCGTGCACGCAATTTGGCGTCAGTGGCGTGAAGTTGCTGATGAGTACGATCCTGCCCGTATTTTTGTTGGCGAAATCTGGGTCGGTCCGGCTGCTCGTTCTGCGCGTTATCTACGTGAGGATGAATTGCACACTGGCTTCAACTTTGGCTATATGACTGCACCTTGGGACGCCGCAGAAATTCGCAAGAACATCGACGACTGCCTTCGCGAGAATGCTGTGATGGATGCACCGGCAACTTGGGTTCTTGAGAATCACGACTGCTGGCGAACAGTGACCCGCTTTGCGCCGATTATTGGTGAAGACACCAAGAAGAAGGCAGGATCAGGCGAACTCGACCTTGCGAAGACTGTTGACTGGAAGTCGCCTCGTGACCTCGAAGTTGGTCGTGAGCGCGCACGTGCGGCCATGTTGACCATGCTGGCCTTGCCTGGCAGTAGCTACATTTACAACGGCCAAGAACTTGGGCTTGAAGAAGTGTTCGACATCCCCGGCGAGATGCGTCAGGACCCTGCGTTCCATAACACCAACGGCGAGAGCCTAGGTCGTGATGGATGTCGCGTGCCACTACCTTGGGGTACCTCGTCAGATTCGTTTGACTTCAATGACAATGACAAGTTGTGGCTCCCGCAGCCGGCCGGCTGGAAGAATCTGGCTGCAAACGTGCAGGACGCAGACTCTGAGAGCATGCTGAACATGACTCGTGCTGCGCTGAAGTTGCGTCGCGAACAGGCTGCACTTGGCGGAGTCACAGATGAGGCGACTGCGCTTGAGTGGAACCGCTCGAGCAAGACGGTTCTCGACTTTGTGCGGCCTGCACGTGATGGCGGTCGAGCTATTCGCTGTGTCATGAACTTGGGCGACAAGTCGGTGGCTATTGGTCAGCACAATGGCGTGATCCTGGAGAGCGCTGTTGGGGTTTCGCTTGGTGACGAGCTTGCACCAAACGCCAGCGTGTGGGTGTGGGCTTAATCACGCCTATAAACGCGAAGCCGAGACGTCCTACCAAAGGGCAGGATTCTCGGCTCACTTCTACCCAACACCGTCGAGTAGCACTTTGATTATGCAAAATCTGTCGGCACACTGTCAATAGGAAACCACCATCTTTCCTGTGGATAGTTAGAACCTCGTCTCTTCCGGTCACCTTACATTGGCTGAATGACTGCACAAGTATTTATTGATGAGTCTTATCGAAAATCAAAATATTTACTGATTGCAGTTTTTGTCTCCTCTTCAGAGGTGAATACTCTTCGGCATTCCCTGCGCAAAGTCGCCGAGAAACCTGGTCAGGCAATACACATGACTAAAGCAAGCAACCAGCTTCGACTCAGACTCGGATCGTTCATTGTTGAACAAAGAATGGATTGTCTCGTCATTGAGCACCATAACTCCGGTTCCACACAACTAGCTGCTCGCATTTCATGCTTAAGGAAGCTCTGTGTTCAGTCAAGAGTCCAGACTGCAAGCCACATGACGTTGGATTCCAGCACCACGGCAGAGCGGGACTGCCGAATCTTTGAAGAACATCGACGACAATATCAGTCACATTTTCCGATCTACCAGCACACGCCATCAAGAAATGAGCCTCTTCGTTGGGTCCCTGACGCCATTGGGTGGTGCTGGGGAAGAGGAGGAACCTGGAAGCAATTGATCGAACCGTGCGTCACGTCGTACGTGTTTGCGTGAGCTTGTCGGTCACGGTGTGGGCTTAATCCGCCTGCATTGAAATCAAGTACTCGCGTAACTCCGCCGGGATACGGCAAGGGCTGTTCGTTACTTGGTTGAATGTGACCATATTTGTTTTGGCACGCATGTGAATGGTGTCGCCGTTTCGCAACTCATAGCCGACCGTGTAGGTCGCGTTGCCTACGCGTTCAATCCATAAATGCATGTGCACTGGCTCTGCTTGATAGACAAGCGGCGCGAGGTAGTCGATCTCATTGCGTGCAACTACATGGCTCTCTTCAAGATTGTTGGGGGTCATTCCCTCTCGAGCCATGAGTTGAACACGTGACTGCTCCATGTATTGGGCATAGGCCACATTGTTGATATGACCGTAAATGTCCATGTCACCCCAACGAAGGTGAATAGGCACGACGATTGGCGTCATAACTAGCCGCGGGTGAGCTTGCGGTACGTCGCACGATGCGGACGAGCAGCCTCTGGGCCAAGACGATCCAACTTGTTCTTCTCGTATGACTCGAAGTTACCTTCAAACCAGAACCACTGTGAGTCGCCTTCATAAGCCAAGATGTGCGTCGCAATACGGTCGAGGAACCAGCGATCGTGCGAGGTGATTACTGCACAACCTGGGAACTCAAGAAGAGCGTTTTCCAAACTGCCGAGCGTTTCAACATCGAGGTCATTTGTTGGTTCGTCGAGGAGAAGCACGTTGCCACCCTGCTTGAGAGTCAGAGCCAAGTTGAGGCGGTTACGCTCACCACCAGAAAGTACGCCTGATGGCTTCTGCTGATCTGGGCCCTTGAAACCGAAGGCACCAACGTATGCACGCGATGGCATTTCAACGTTGCCGACCTTAATCCAGTCGAGACCATCAGAAACAACTTCCCAGACATTCTTGCTTGGGTCTAGGCCAGCGCGACTCTGGTCAACGTAGGAAAGTTTGACGGTTTCACCCACGCGCAAGCCACCTTCATCAGGTGTCGTTGCGGCATCAGAGGCGTCACCTTCAGCCGTAGCAACGATCATGCGGAAAAGCGTGGTCTTACCGACACCATTAGGGCCGATGACGCCAACGATGCCGTTGCGTGGAAGTGTGAAAGACAGATTGTCCATCAACAGGCGATCGCCAAAGCCCTTAGTGAGTTTGTCCGCTTCGATAACGACGTTACCTAGGCGTGGGCCGGGCGGAATCTGGATTTCTTCGAAGTCCAACTTGCGGGTCTTCTCTGCTTCAATTGCCATTTCTTCATAGCGATCAAGACGGGCACGGCTCTTGGTCTGGCGCGCCTTGGCATTTGAGCGGACCCATTCAAGTTCTTCCGAAAGGCGTCGCTGCAGTTTGGCATCCTTGGCGCCTTCGACTTTCAGACGAGCCTGCTTCTTCTCCAGGTAGGTCGAGTAGTTGCCTTCGTAAGGGTAGGCACGTCCGCGGTCGAGTTCAAGAATCCATTCGGCGACGTTGTCGAGGAAGTACCTATCGTGAGTGATGGCGATGACGGTGCCTGGGTACTTCTCAAGGTGCTGTTCAAGCCAGTTGACGCTCTCAGCATCGAGGTGGTTGGTGGGCTCATCCAAGAGCAACATGTCTGGTTG
>Ga0114964_10000669_pt1 | contig 26060 bp, 18 predicted proteins | sample C_131016_MF_Meta_FD_92638 | JGI IMG/M metagenome (GOLD analysis project Ga0114964, IMG submission 92638) | Freshwater microbial communities from Lake Croche, Canada to study carbon cycling - C_131016_MF_MetaG | ecosystem: Environmental > Aquatic > Freshwater > Lake | place: Lake Croche, Canada...
ATGCGCCTGTTATGCGCTGCGCATCACTAGATACACCTATTCCTTTTAATACTGTTTTAGAAAAACAATATTTAGCGAATGCACGCTTAGATGAAATGATGCAGCGTTTATTAAATTATTAAGTCCTTAGATTTTATTTCTTAAGTTAAGTAAATTAAGCCTCTTAAATTTCATTATAGGTCTTGTTATTTACTATCTCTGATAGGTACTAGTCACTGAATTACCGGCTGTGTCGGTTAAAATAAAAGTATATTTATTATTTAGATCCCAACTATATTTTACATAACCATTCTTAGTACCTCTTTTATAAGTTAGCAAATAGCCATTCGTTCCTACAGCAACAAAATCTGTAATCGCGGCCCCTGATAAAGGACTAGTAGCAGGGCGAACTGGTTTAGTAAATGCTTGTGGTATAACTTGATTTTCTGGTGCAGTAGTAGTGGGATCGAGTGTAACCTTGCCTTTTAATGCCCCAATCACGTAAGGGTAATCGGTCGTTCCATGATAATGATATAAACCATTTGTTCCATTATGTCCGTGACAAGTATCTAGGGCAATCATATTTGTTCCATCTGGTTCTTTTGTGCCATACACTGGGAAGCCATCAACTGCAAATGCAATAGGTTGGGGGCCATTAATTGTAGATAAATGTAAAGGTGCCGCATGATAATGATAATCATCTCCTCTACCACAATGCCCGCCCCAATTATCCAACTCTCCAATTTTATAAGAATCCTCTCCTCTATTGTTTAATGCATTAAAAATAGGAATTCCATTTACGGCCACAGCGACCGCCCCTTTCATTAAATTTGTTTTAGTGCTTAATGGGGTAGTTGCATAAGCTGGTTGTAAAGGAATAGACCAGCTATTTGTGCCATTGTAGGGTTGTGTAATGGGAACTTGTTGCTGCCAGCTTGATATGCCAATCATCATGTTGTGATTGGGAATTCCAGTGGAAGCAATATAAAAATAAGTTTCATCCCAGCTAGTACCAATACTTGGTTTGAAAGCTGCGAATGCAGAATCCATAAATGTAGTTCTCGTTTTAGGGATACTTACAGAAATTGGACTTATAATTGTGGTATTGGTATTTGTAGATGTAGTCGTTTCAGATTTACTACAAGCTATTAATAAAGAAATAATAAATAGTAAACTAATAGAACTTAGTCCAATTGTAGAATTTAAAATATAAACCTTAATAAGTTCTTTGTTGAATAAGTAAACAAGTAATAATAGTATACTAAAGATACATATAGGGAGATACTTCATTGTATGATCCTCATTTGCAATATTATTAGTTTGTGTATAATTTATTTGTGAAAATTTTGCAATCTTAAATTTTGCTAATTTTTGATCTTCTATTATCAAGTCGCTTATAAAAATGGGTTTAATAAGACCTTCTTCTTGTTCTAGAAAGATTTTATCGTCCTTGGCAAATGAAAAATTACCACTTACTTTTTCACCTGATTTTAATCTCCATGTATTTAATACAATTCCGTCCCCTTTATGAAAATGTCCACCTGGATGCGCTATTAGATTTGTACTTTCTAAAAGAAAAAGGGCAATTAAAAAATAAAGTATTTGTTTCATAGTTAAGGTCTTGTGTAGGTGACGCTCATCACTGCACTATCTACAATTTTATTTTTCATGCCTGCCAACAGAATATCCATAGTCACTTGTGTATTAGGTACGGTTATAGTAGGTTGTGCATTTAAAGCATATAATGTTAAAACATATATTTTAGGGCCTGGGCCTTGGGAACAAGGTGGTGTATAGGTTGTTTTCCCATCCACTGTATTAATGCCAAACACGCCAATTGATTTAGCATTATCAGGTATGGAAGTAGTAGAAGAAGGGATATTATAAAGTACTATATAGACATGTTTCTCTCCAGTAGGAGGGATGGTATACATAGTTATGGCATAACTATTAGTTGTTGTTGGTGCATTTGACCACTGTAAACCAGGAGAAATACCTAAGCTATCACAAGTGTATAATTTGGGGTAAATTCCATTGTGTATAAAACCATTTCCACTGAATTTCAATTGATTAGAAATAGTGAGACTAGCTGAACTGGGATTTGTATTAACTAAAGTATTTATTGTATTTGTTGATTTTTGACAACCTACAAATACAAGAAAAAATAAATATATTGAAATAGATTTTTTCAAAACTTACTCTTTTAATAATTTGACCAAATATCTGTAAATAAGTTTAAAGGGCGTTAAACTTTATTTTAATACATAGGTCTAAAAGAATAATTATAAATAAATGAAATTTGAATAAATATTTATTATTAATTATAATATTATGCTTTACAAGTAAGCAATTAAATAGTCAGACCTATTCTATAATACTTGGTAAGCCCACTGACAAAACCATTACTTTAAGTATACTTTTTGATCAGAATGTCAATTTTTATATTGAGTATGGCACGAATGCCTCACTCTATACAAAAACCACCTCAACAATTAATAATTTGGCAAATGTCCCAAATAATTTTGAATTAAATGATTTAACATTTAACACTAAATTTTACTACCGTTTAAGATTTAAATCAAATTCAGTTTCAATTTTTAGTGCTAGTCCAGAATATTATTTTCAAACACAACGAGATAAGGGATCAGTATTTTCATTTACTGTTGAATCAGATGAACATTTATATGATAAAAAAGGGGTTAGGAATATGTATCAAATCACATTGAATAATCAAGCGCTTGATAAGCCTGACTTTATGCTTTCGCTAGGCGATATTTTCGGCGATGATCATAATCCTTACACTATTACCTCTAAGGACCTTGATATATTACATAAAGACTATAGACAATATCTTGGCACTATTTGTCATTCAATCCCATTTTATATAAGCTTAGGAAACCATGAAGGTGAAAATGATTTTTATTTGAATCAAAATCCTCCAAATAATTTAGCAATTTGGGGAACCTATTGGAGAAAATTTTATTATCCTAACCCTTCGCCTAATACTTTTTATACTGGAAATACAGATAAAGAACCCTATGGTATCGAAAGTCCTGAAAATTATTATGCTTGGACATGGGGAGATGCACTTTTTGTAGTCCTTGATGTTTATCGTTATGAAAATATAAACTCAGATAAACCTCAAAACTGGGATTGGTCTTTAGGCTTTAAACAATATAGTTGGTTAAGAAGCACTCTTGAAACAAGTAATGCAAAATATAAGTTTGTTTTTGCGCACCATATTAGAGGGCAAGGAAGAGGGGCATTGACAAATGCTAAATTATTTGAATGGGGAGGATATGAAGCAGATGGAAAAACATATGGATTTGATAAAAATAGACCAGGTTGGGGTAAACCAATACATCAACTTTTCAAAGATAATGGGGTAAGTATATTTTTTCAAGGACATGACCATTTATTTGCGCATGAAATATTAGATGGCATACATTATCAAGAAGTTCCAATGCCTAGTGATTCTACTTATATGATAGGCAAGCTTGCCAATGCCGACGCCTATACCTCTGACACTTTAGATGGAACTGGGCACATAAAAGTGTCTGTGTCAAGTTCATGTGTCAAAGTTGACTATGTAAAAGCATATTTACCTAAAGACACACTTGACGGCAAGCATAAAAATAGAGAAATCGGGTTTAGTTATACTGTGGGGACTTGTTTAGTTACTGGAATAAATGATATTCAAAATAAAATGCTGATTGACTATGTAAAAGTATATCCAAATCCGGCAAGTAATATACTCTATTTAAATTTTAAAGAACCTACTATAAAATTTGAGTGTACATTAATTGATGAAATAGGCAATGTCGTATTAATTTCTAATCAAAATAAAATAAATTTAAATACTTTGCCTAATGGATTATATATTTTAACTATATCAACAGATAAATGGCATCAAAGTCAAAAAGTATTGATTCAGAAATAATAGATATGAAAAAAATAAATTTTATAATATTATTTATAATGCTTGGTTACAACTTAAAAGCTCAGAACTATACCGAAGTTTTAGGCAGGCCAACGGATGTTTCTATAACAATGAGTATTTTATTTGATAAGTCAGTTAATGTGTATTGGGAATATGGTCTAGTAAGTGGGTCTTATACTTCGAATACGCCTGTTTATACAGCCGTTGCCGACTCTGCTATTGAAGTGGTTTTTAATGATTTAACCGCTAATACAAAATATTTTTATCGAACTAAATATAAGTTAATAGGTACAAATATCTATTTCAATGGGGCAGAACATTATTTTCAAACTCAGCGAAAGTTAGGCTCTACTTTTTCATTTGTGGTAGAAGCGGACCCTCATTTGGATAGTAATTGTGACCCTGCAGCTTACAAGTTAACTTTACAACATATGTTATCTAAGAAGCCAGATTTTATAATTGACTTAGGAGATAACGCAATGAGTGATAAATTGCCTGTCATAGATAAAAAATCAATTGTAGATAGGACATTATTATTTAGAAATTATTTTAATGAGCTTACACATTCAGCTCCTTTATTTGTAACGCTAGGCAATCATGAAGGAGAACTAGGTTGGCTGCCAAATACAAATGAAAGTAGTTTACCTACAATGGCAGCTTTAATTAGAAAAACATATTTTCCTAATCCTTTCCCCAATCAATTTTATTCGGGAAATATGGTGTCTGAGCCCATGGTAGGAATAAGAGAAAATTATTATGCTTGGGAATGGGGGGACGCATTATTTGTAGTGATAGACCCATATATGTATACCAAATCAAAACCTGAATGGGGTTGGAGTTTAGGTTTAGAGCAATACAACTGGTTAAAAAAGACATTATCAAATAGCAAAGCAAAATTTAAATTTTTATTCAGTCATCAATTAGTTGGTGGAACAGGTACTGATGGCAGAGGAGGTTCTGAATTTGTTCATTTATATGAGATGGGTGGACGAAATACCGACTCTAGTTTCGGGTTTTCTAGCAATAGGCCAGGTTGGGATAAGCCTATTCATTATTTATTATATGAAAATAAAGCAAGTATATATTTTCACGGGCATGATCATTTATTCGCAAAACAAGATAAAGATGGCATTGTTTATCAGGAGGTGCCTCAGCCGTCTGCTAAAAATTTAACTACTATTACGGGAACTGCCTACGGCTATATGAATGGAGTATTAATGCCCAATAGGGGTTATTTATACATAACCGTAAGTCCAGATAAAGCCCAAGTGGAATATATAAAAACTTATTTACCCTCTGAAGAAAATGCAACTAGAAAAAACGGAGAGACTGCTTATTCTTATTCAATAGTACCTTCTTTAGTAACTGGCATTAATGAAATTATTAGTAATGATTTTATTAAAGTATTTCCTAACCCAGTAGCTAATAAAATATTTATTCAAGGAGGAAATAATATTCAAAATTTTGAAATTAAAATTTTGAATATTATGGGCGATATTGTTCTTCTTGGAAAGAAAAAAGAAATTGATGTATCTTTTTTATCAAACGGTGTTTATTTTTTAAATTACCAAACTGAAAATTATATTGTAAGTAAGAAAATAATTATACAGCATTAATTTTATTTCTTAGATTAAATAAACAAGCCTACCCGTTTATGGGGTAGGCTTGAAAAATCATAAGATATAATGAATAAGCCTCTTAGATTTTTATCAAGAGGCTTATTCATTAATTAGGGTTATTTATAATCTTTTAAAAAAAGCTTCTTTTTTTAAATAAATCATTAGAGAAATTATAAATAACCCTTATTTTTTAATTAGGGTTATTTATACGGTACACTCTAAGGAAATTTTCTCCCAATACTTTTGCAATGTCTTTATCTGAATAACCTCTAGCCATTAATGCTTGAGTAAACTTTGGATAATCTAATACACTTTTTAATTCTTTAGGTGCAGAATCAATCCCATCAAAGTCAGAGCCAATGCCAACATGGTCTATGCCAATTAATTTTACAATGTGATCAAAGTGTTTCATTAATTGTTCTAGGCTAGGCTTGTTGGCTTCGCTTTCTGCAGCATATTTTTCTGCAAGGGCACTTTGTGCATATTCTCTTTGAATGCCAGTATTTAATAAAGAATCTAAATCAGCTTGATGCCTAGTTCTAAAAGCGGCATCTTTCTTAATAAAAGTGCTATCCACAAATGCGGAATAAAAATTAAGATTAATCACACCACCATTTTTTCCGACAGCTATAATTTGATTGTCTTTTAAATTTCTAGTAACAGGACAAATAGCATAAGCATTACTATGTGAAGCAATCACAGGTTTAGTAGTGGTTTTAATAGCATCCCAAAAAGTGGCTTCTCCTACATGAGAGATGTCAACGATGATACCTAGTTTATTCATACGATGAATCACTTCTTTTCCAAAATCAGTAAGCCCTCTTGGGCCTGTATATTTTGGATTTTTTTCATCTGCATGTGAGCTAGCCCATGTGGGAGAGTTGTTCCAGGTAAGGGTCATGTAGCGAACCCCTCTTTTATAAAAAGTATCTAGGCGATCAATATTGTCTTCAATCATATGCCCTCCCTCTACGCCATATTGTGCTACAATTTTATTCTCTTTTAAAGCCTTTTGAATGGCTTTCCAGCTTTTAGCAATGACAATTTTGTCAGGATTTCGAGCGGCTACTGCCTCTAGCGTATCCATAGATCTCATGGCCCAAGCGTATGGATTTTTTTTATCACCATCGCACCAAACCGAAAACAACTGATAATCTACTCCCCCTTGTTTAAATCTTTTTAAATCTGATTGGTTGATGCCTGTAAGGTCTTGATCAAGGCTTACTTTTTTTTCGATACATGCGGTAATACAATCATTATGGGTATCTACCAATACTGATTTAAAATGAATTGCTTGCGCATTTGTATTGGTGGCTATAAAAAGCAAAAGGGGGGCCAAATATTTCATAATAATTGATTGTTTTAATTGACAACTAAAATAGCTATTTTTGCTCACCTAAAAACCACTATGTTAGACAAATTAGAAGCCATAAAAGCAAGATTCCAGCAGGTAGGGGTGGCTTTGACCAATCCAGAAATTATCAATAACCAATCAGAATTTGGAAAATTGAGTAAAGAGTACCGTTCTCTCGAGCGAATCAATATTCCTTATGAGCGTTATTTGAAGGTATTGGATGAGCATAAGTTTGCTAAGGAAACATTAAATGGAGATGATGCCGAAATGAGAGAATTAGCAAAATTAGAAATGCCAGGATTAGAGGAAGAAAAAGTAAGACTTGAAAAAGAGTTAACTAAATTATTAATACCTAAAGACCCTCAGGATGACAAGAATGCCATTATTGAATTAAGAGCAGGTACAGGTGGTGATGAAGCTAGTTTATTTGTCGGAGATTTACTTACCATGTACACAAGGTATTGTCAGAAAAAAGGATGGAAAGTAGCACTAGTAAGTGAGAGTGAAGGTTCGGTGGGAGGCTATAAGGAAGTCATATTAGAAGTAGTGGGGGAAGATGTATATGGTACGATGAAATTTGAAAGTGGTGTACACCGTGTGCAACGTGTACCTTCAACTGAAACACAAGGCAGGGTGCATACTTCAGCGGCCACCGTGGCGGTGATGCCAGAAGCAGAAGAAGTAGATTTTGTATTAAATCCTGCCGATGTAAAAATGGAAACTTCTCGAAGTGGTGGTGCAGGTGGACAAAACGTAAACAAGGTAGAGACGAAAGTTATGTTAACGCATATACCCACAGGTACAGTAATTATTTGTCAAACAGAGCGATCTCAATTAGGTAATAGAGAAAAGGCCATGACCATGATGCGTACTAAATTATTTGAAGAACAAGTGCGTAAACAAGAAGATGAAATTTCAAGACATCGTAAAACATTGGTAAGTACTGGAGATAGAAGTGCTAAAATTAGAACTTACAATTGGCCGCAAGGCAGAGTAACCGATCACAGAGTGGGTGTCACTTCTTACAATTTAGATGCGGTGATAAATGGTGAGATTGAAGAATTTATTGAAGCATTGCAAGTGGCAGAGAATGCAGCTAAGATGTTGGTGCAGTAATAATGGGTTGTAATTACTTTGCTAAACTTTTTTCCCATTCCCACGCAGTACGCATCATTTCATTTAAGTCATACTTACAAGTCCAACCTAATTTTTTTACAGCATAGTCATTGTTGGCATAGATAGCAACAATATCCCCAACTCTTCTTGGGCCTATTTCATAATTTAATTTTACGCCAGCTACCTTTTCAAAGGCTTGAATCGTTTCCAGTACTGTAATACCGTTGCCTGTTCCTAGATTAAAAATTTCGCAGCTATTTGCTTTGTCATTTTTGATAGAGTATTGCAAAGCCAAAGTATGTGCATGTGCAATATCACAAACGTGAATATAATCACGAATACAACTACCATCACGCGTATCATAGTCGTTTCCATGCACATGCATTTTAGGTAATTTACCAATGGCGGTTTGGGTAATGGCAGGCACTAAGTTCTGCGGACGTCCAATAGGCAATTCTCCAATGGCAATAGAAGGATGGGCGCCCACTGGATTAAAATACCTTAAAAGAATGGTAGACAAAGGATGTGCAGTAGCACTATCTTGAACGATGGTTTCACCCATTTGCTTGGTAGCACCATAGGGTGATGCGGCCGTTTTTATGGCTGTTTGTTCAGTTACAGGAATGGCATCAGGGTTGCCATAAACAGTACAAGAGGATGAAAAGATAAAATGTTTGGCATGGTACTTAACAGCCAATTGCAATAAGTGTATTAATGAAAATAAATTATTCTCGTAATAGTCTAAAGGCTTTTCAACGGATTCACCCACGGCTTTGTAGGCTGCAAAATGAATAATGCCTGTGATGGAAGGGTGGTCTTTAAAAATTTGTTCTGTTGTTTCTTTATTGGTTAAATCAATAACATAGTTCTTGATTTTTTTACCCGTAATTTTTTCAATTCCTAGTAATGAATCAGCAGAAGCCCTGGATAAATTATCTACAGAAATCACCTCAAATCCATTTTGAATTAAATCAACAATGGTATGCGCTCCAATAAAGCCACAACCTCCAGTTACTAAAATAGTTTGCATTAAAAAATATTAGAATACAAAGTAACGAAAAAAAACTTTAGGAAGCCTTATTGGCTAAGGTAAATCCAACAGTGGTACCTACGCCCAATTTGCTTCTAATGTGCATGGTTTCATTGTGCGCTTCAATGATGTGTTTGCAAATAGCTAATCCAAGACCGGTGCCTCCAATTTCTCTACTTCTGGCGTCGTCTGTTCGATAAAAACGCTCAAATAATCTTGGAATGTGTTCTTCGGCGATGCCTATTCCGTCGTCACTTACCTCTATTAAAATTTTCTGACCTTCAATAGAATAAACACTTGCTATAATGTGCCCATCTACTTTGCCGTATTTGGATGCGTTGGAAAGGATATTTACAATCACCTGGTACACTTTATTCTTATCAGCAAAAACATGAATTGGTGTTTCAGTTCCCTTCTTAAAACTAAATTGAATATTTTTTTGAATCCATTTCACATTTAAATTATTGGCTGCTTCAGAAATTAAGTCTTGAATAATAAAAGATTGTTTTAAAATAGGATCTTTATTAATTTCAAGATTAGTAATCGAGTCAACATCATTGAGTAACTGAACCAATCTTTGTACATTAGATTGCGCTTTATTGATAAATCTTTTTCCAGTGATTGGGTCATCCATCGCGCCATCATCAAGTAATTCCAAATAACCTTGTATGGCAAAAATGGGTGTTTTTATTTCGTGCGATAGATTTTGTAAGAACTCTTTTCTAAAAGCTTCATTGGATTGCAGCGCAAGAATTTCTTTTGTTTTTTGAGCAGCCCATTCTTCCACATCTTCTCTCACATCGTCAATACCTTTTTTGGGTAATACATATTTTTGATAAGCCTCTTCTCTTTTACTTGCTTTGGTTTGTGAAATAAGTTTATAGATTAATTTTATTTTACGATAAATAAATCGTTCTAAAATTTCATACAGTATAAAATATGTTATTGCAAAGCTAGCAATAAAATAAACCAACAATAATTGCCAGTTGGAAAATAAAATAAAAACACTTAGCGTAATTAAAGTGGCTAGTAGTAAAGCCGTTAAGGCAGCCAGTTGTTTTGGTGAAAGATTCTTTCCTTTAAACATAAATGTATTTAGCCTTGGATAAATAAAAATGCTACTGCAAAGTTATCCTTTTATTGCTAATAATCGAACTTGTATCCCACCCCTTTGACAGTAGTAATACAATCAATACCAAGCTTTGCTCTTATTTTTCTAATGTGCACATCAATAGTACGGTCGCCTACAATCACATCATTGCCCCAAACCTGAGATAATATCTCGCCTCTTAAAAAAACTCTTCCTGGTTGTGCAGCTAATAAGTATAGTAATTCAAACTCTTTTTTAGCTAAAACGTAATTCACTCCTTTCAAGGTAGTTTTGTATTGAGTAAGATCAATACTTAAATCGTTACAATTGATTATTTTATTTTGTCCTACACTAGGTTGTAATCTTCTAAATAAAGCAGAAATACGACTAATTAAAACTTTTGGACTAATGGGTTTAGTGATAAAATCATCTCCGCCTAATTCTAATCCTTTTATATGAGAAGCTTCATCATTTAAAGCAGTTAACAATACAATTAAAGTTTTATCAAATTGTGAATTGCTTCTTAAGTATTCGCAAACTTCAAAACCAGTTCTTTTTGGCATCATAATATCTAATATGATGCAATCAGGTGCGAAGGTGTTTGCTTTTTCTATGGCTTCGCTTCCATCTTTTGCAGTGTGCACTTCAAATCCAGCCTTGGTTAAATGAAAACTTATAATTTCAAGGATGTCTGCTTCGTCATCTGCAATCAATATTTTTATAGGTGCTTCCATAATCTTGGTGTAAAATTACCCTTTATATGTCAGAACTTTCAAGTGGGCTAACATTATCAAATTGTTAACTAACTGCTATTTCTAGGTTAAGATTGACTACGAATATGTTTAATATAGGGGTTATGTTCTTTTTCTCTGCCCCATGTAGTTTTCGGTCCATGACCTGAGTAAATGGTAAGTGAATCGGGTAGGGGAAATATTTGTTCGCGAATACTTTTTATTAAGTCTTGCGCATTACAGCCTGGGAAATCTGTTCTGCCGACACTGTCTTTAAAAATTAAATCTCCGCCTAGTATAAAATTTTGAGCTTTATGGTAAAAACAAACACTTCCAGGAGAGTGCCCGGGGGTCAGTAATACTTTAAGTTCGTCATCATCAAACGAAATGATCTCTTGGTCTTGGATATATTGAATGGGTCCTTTATAGGCTTCAGCAGGTATGCCCCATTTTGCAGCAGACTCGGGCAATCGGTCCAATACCACTTGTTCATTGGGATGCAATAAAGCGGTAAGCCCATACATTTCACTTATAAAATTATTACCAAACACATGGTCTAAATGGCAGTGGGTATTTAATAATAAAGTGGGTGTTAAAGCTTGTTGAATAATAAAGTCTGTCAATATTTTTTGTTCTATTCTAGTATAACAACCTGGATCAACTATGATCGCTTGTTTTTTTTCATTGTAAACAACAAAAGTATTTTCTTGAAATGCATTGAAGCAAAATTCTTTAATGGTTAACATGATTATTTATTTGCACTTAAGCTGTTGCAGATATTTTTTACAATCGATGGTCCTTCATAAATAAAGCCGGTCCATACTTGAACAAGCGAGGCACCTGCTTCGATTTTAGTTTGAGCATCTGATCCAGTAAATATGCCGCCACTTGCAATGATGGGAATACGTCCTGCAATTCCTTTATGTAAGTATTGTAAAACTTGTGTAGATTTTTCAAATAAGGGTTTGCCGCTTAATCCCCCTGCACCTATTTTTTTTGACCTTTCAAAATTAAGTCCATTTAATAAGCTACGATCTATAGTGGTATTGGTTGCTACTAAACCATCCATTTTTATTTCGGCAGTCAATTCAATAATATCATCTAAGGCAGATGGCTCCAAATCGGGTGCTATCTTGAGTAAGATTGGCTTATTATTTTTATTTAAATTTTGTAATTCAGAAAATATTTTTCTTAAGGATTCTTTTTCTTGTAATGCTCTTAGGCCGGGTGTATTAGGCGAACTCACATTCACTTCAAAATAATCAACAACTGATTCCAGTCCACTAAAGTTGGTGCAATAATCTATCCAAGCGTGTTTATTATCTGTTACTTTATTTTTTCCAATATTGCCTCCCACAATTAAAGTAGATTTTGCTTTTGCTTTTCTTTCTTTTAATCTAGTAGCAATTATCTCTAAACCTTCGTTGTTAAATCCCATTCTATTTATTAAAGCTTGTTGATCAGGAATTCTAAATAATCTAGGTGTAGCATTCCCACCTTGTGGTTTAGGTGTCACTGTGCCAATTTCTACAAATCCAAAACCCAACATTTCTAATTCGTCTAAATAAGCTGCGTTTTTGTCGAATCCAGCACCTAATCCAACAGGGTTAGGAAAGTAAACCCCGAAACAGGTTTTTCCTAAATCGCTTTTCTTGTATTGAAATTGATTACTGAATTGCTTTTTTAACAAGGGTATGGAAGCAGCCAATTGCAAACCTCGCATAGATACATCGTGCGCCGTTTCAGGAGACAAAAGAAATAAGCCATTTCGCAATAAGGGATAGATCATATTGCAAATTTACAATGAAATATTTAGTTGCATAAACAACTTTTTACAAAAATGACTACATTTAGGGTGTCAAATGGGGCTATTTTATCTTGACCATTTCAAAATACTTATTTTATGCAAGAGGCTTATATCGTGGCAGGCTTTAGGACTGCAGTTACAAAAAGTAAAAAAGGAGGATTTAGATTCATGCGTTCGGATGAATTGGCGATTGAAGTCATCAAAGGATTAATGCAATCCTTGCCTAATGTAGATCCGAAATTAATTGATGATGTAATAGTAGGTAATGCTGTGCCAGAAGCGGAGCAAGGCTTACAATTTGGTAGAATTATTGCGGCTAAAGCATTGGGTATCGAAGTACCAGGTATTACCATTAATAGATATTGCGCAAGTGGGTTAGAAAGTATCGCCATGGCTACCGCAAAAATTAGAGCAGGTATGGCGGATTGTATTATTGCAGGGGGCACTGAATCCATGTCAATGGTCCCATTTGCAGGCTGGAAAACAGTTCCAGCCTATTCTGTTACTAAGGATGAACCAGATTATTATTTACCTATGGGATTAACTGCCGAAGCAGTAGCCAATGAATATAAAATTGCTAGAGAAGATCAAGATGCATTCGCTTTGGCTTCCCATCAAAAAGCAAAACATGCCATAGACAATGGGTTTTTTAAGAAAGGTATTTTACCAATTACCGTGAACGAAACGTATATCAACGACAAAAATAAAAGAGCCACACGAAGTTTTGTGGTAGATACAGATGAAGGAGTGAGGGCAGATACTACCCTAGAGGCATTGGCTAAATTAAAGCCAGCCTTTGCTTTGAAAGGTTCTGTGACGGCGGGTAATTCCTCGCAAACAAGCGATGGGTCTAGTTTTGTTATGGTAATGAGTGAAAAAATGATGCTTTCATTAGGCCTTAAGCCAATTGGCAGATTAGTCAATTGTGTCTCTGCCGGTGTGGAACCAAGAATAATGGGTATTGGTCCCATTGCAGCAGTGCCAAAAGTGCTTAAACAAGCTGGGATGAAGCTGGATCAAATAGATTTATTTGAACTAAATGAAGCCTTTGCTTCTCAATCTTTGGCGGTGATCAGAACCCTTGAATTGGATACGAATAAAGTAAATATTAACGGTGGAGCCATTGCCTTGGGACACCCCTTAGGCTGCACAGGTAGTAAATTAACGGTTCAAATACTGAACGATTTAGAACGTCTTAATAAGAAATATGGCATCGTGACAGCTTGCGTAGGCGGGGGTCAGGGCATTGCCGGCATCATTGAAAGATTATAGATCCTAATTGAAATATGGGATCAATAATCTTTTCCTCTAATGATTTTCAAACCCTATTGGGTTTGGGAAGGATGTAAATCCTATAAAAAATTTAGGATTTACATCCTTTCCCTCTAATGATTTTTCAAACCCCAGCGTGTTTAGGGGAGGTTATACACCTACCATACATCAAAAACTGAGTGTTTTCTTAGCTTTTTTTACCATTTTTTGCCCAAAAATGGATAGTTTAGAGACTTCATTATTCTTTAAATAAGCAAACTTTTAACCATGCGTATTACTATTGTCGGAACTCTATTGTTAACATTGACTTTGTCTGTTAGCAATTTGTCGGCTCAAAAATCAAAAAAAGCGTTGCCAATTGCAGCGGCTACTGAAACAAAAGTAGATATCAATAAAGTATTTAAAAACTGGAAACCTCGTAATGTGGGTCCAGCTTCAATGAGTGGTCGTGTTACTACCATTGATGCAGAAATAACCAATCCAAATAATATTTGGATCGGTGCAGCATCTGGGGGTGTTTGGAAAACAAATAACAGTGGGGTTAGTTGGACACCTGTATTTGACGAACAACCTATTTTAAATATTGGCGCATTGGCCATTCAACAATCTAATCCAAGCGTAGTTTGGGTGGGAACTGGAGAAGGTAATCCAAGAAATTCAGTAAGCATAGGAGAAGGTATTTATAAAACATTGGATGCTGGTAAAACTTGGAAAAGAATGGGCTTAGAGCAAACAAGAAATATTCATAGAGTGATTATAGATCCAACCAATCCAAATGTTGTTTATGCTGGCGCTATTGGGAACCCTTATGGACAAAGCAAAAACAGAGGGGTGTACAAAACAACCGATGGTGGTGAAACTTGGAATCAAATATTGTATACCAATGATACTTCTGGAGTGGGTGATATGATTATGGATCCAAAAAATCCAAATAAATTATTGGTGGCGATGTGGCATCATTATCGCAATCCATTTCATTTAGAAAGTGGTGGAAAGGGCAGTGGTATATATATGACCATTGATGGTGGTAAGAACTTTACAAAATTGGGAAAAGAGAATGGATTGCCAGATGGCAATTTAGGTCGTGTTGGTATTGCTATTAGCAAGTCTAATCCAAACAGAGTATATGCATTAGTAGAATCTACTAAAAGTGGTTTATATAAAAGTGATGATGGCGGATATAATTTTACATTAGTCAATGCACAAAAATCAATCGTAGACAATCGTCCTTTTTATTTCCAAGACATCATTTGTGATCCATTGAATGAAAATACACTTTGGTACATCAGTCAAACGGTAGTGAAAAGTATAGATGCAGGAAAAAGTTTTGAAACAGTAATTCCTTATAGTGGTATCCATCCAGATCATCATGCATTTTGGATTCATCCTACTGATAATAAATTAATGTTGGATGGAAATGATGGTGGTATTGGCATCACAAGAGATGGTGGAAAAACATGGATGTTTGATGAAAAAATTCCAGTGGGTCAATTCTATCATGTAAATGTAGACAATGAAACACCTTATCATATTATGGGCGGAATGCAAGACAATGGTTCTTGGAGAGGTCCAGCTTATACTTATATACAAGGTGGTATTAAGAATTTTTATTGGGATAATTTATGGGGCGGAGATGGTTTTGATGTAATGCCTGATCAAGAAGATGCCAATTGGGTATATGCAATGAGTCAAGGTGGCTCAGTAGGAAGATACAATACATCCACTGGTGAGCGTTCTTATATTCAACCACCATCACCAGATGCAAAAACACTTTTACGTTTTAACTGGAATGCAGCCATTGCTCAAGATCCATACGATAAAAAAACAATTTATTTTGGTTCACAATATTTACATAAGAGTATAAACAAAGGTGCTGCATGGAAAGTGATCTCTCCAGATTTAACGACCAATGATAGTGCTAAAATAGATCAAACAAATAATGGAGGACTTAGTGTTGATATTACTGGTGCAGAAAACCATTGTACGATCATTACTATTGCTCCTTCTGCTGTACAAAAAGATTTAATATGGATAGGTACAGATGATGGAAACGTACAAGTAACTACTAATGGTGGTCAAACTTGGAGCAACATTACTGCAAATATTACAGGATTACCTAAAGGTGCTTGGATACCTCAAATTAGACCATCCACTTACAATGCTAATGAAGTTTTTGTAGTAGCTAATAATTATAGACAAGGCGATTTTGCTCCTTATATTTTTAGATCAACTGATTTAGGAAAAACTTGGACCAATGTTTTAAGTAGTACTAAGGTGACTGGGTATGCTTTAACAATTATACAAGATCCAACTGAACCTAATTTATTTTTCGTTGGAACAGAACAAGGTATGTATGTAAGTTTAGACAATACCGAAACCTTTCAACAATGGAAAAACGGATATCCATCTGTTTCTACTTATGATTTTGCTATTCAAGAAAGAGAAGCTGATTTAGCAATTGCTACTTTTGGTCGCGCGATGTGGGTTTTAGATGATATCAAACCACTTCGTAAGTTAGCACACAATAAAGGAGTTGCTACTAACTTCTTTATATCTGCACCTAATGCAGCAATCAATGCTTCTTATAAAAATGCTACCTATGAGTGGAGTACTTGGGGAATGTATGACGGAACCAATCGCCCTGCTGGCTATCCTTTTACTGTTTATTTAATAGATAGTCTTAAGAAAGTAAAAGTGCAAATTAAAAATACTCAAGATTCTGTTATAAGAAATTTAACTTTTAAAGTTGATTCAGGATTTAATAGACAATACTGGGGTTTTGAACAAAAAGGGAAACGAGGAGCAGGTATGCCAAAAGCCGGTGGTGGTGGAGGTAGAAGAATGATGGAAGAAACACCAGCTGCAGATGCCAATGAAGACAAAGAAATAAGAGGTCGTGATGTATTAGCAGGTAAATACAAAGTAGTGGTGACTGCCAACAATCAAAAAGATTCTATGTGGATTGAAGTTAAAGATGATAGCAGATTAGCAGACAGAACTGAGGTGGTAAAAAAACAAGACGAGTTAGCTGCTAAACATCAACCTAGTGCTGATAAATTTAATAGTGTTATTGATCAATTAGATGAAGTAGATGCTTTATTGTTACAATTAAAAGCAGAATGGAAAGATAAGAAGGACAAGGGATTAGACACATTAAATAAAGCGCATAAAGCGATTACTGCAAAGGCAAAAACATTGCGCGAATACATATATGGTAAAAAGCAAGAGAAGCAAGGATATGGTACGGTGCCAGTAATTACACCAATGTCTACTATCAGAGATGCTAATATGTTGGTGTCAGGTAAAAATACCATTCCTGGTGAGCAAGAAGAAAAGAAATTACAAGAAGCTGAAGTAGCCATTCAAAATGTAATTGCAAAAGGCAATGAATTCTTTACAAAAGATTGGGCTGGTTTTAGAAAATTAGTCGAAGCTACACCAGTAGCCAAGTTTAAGGATTATGAAGCCATAAAATAAAGTATAAGCGGGCCCTTAGTGAAAATTAAGGGCCCGCTTTTTTTAGTATTAAATATTTAAAAAAATGAATAGTATGAAAAAGATTTTATTAATGACTGCAGTTGTTTTTTCATTATTGATGATCAATAATGTGAATGCGCAAAAGAAAAAAACAGCAGTAGCCAATGCTGAGCAAGCTGGTATGGCGCAGGATCCTATTGTTAAAGCGCAAAATTTTAGATTGATAGGCCCATTTAGAGGCGGCAGAGCGGCGGCGGGTGTAGGCTCTTTTAGCGATGTAAATACTTTTTACATGGGTGCTACCGGAGGTGGTGTTTGGAAAACAACTGATGCTGGAAATAATTGGAAAAATATTTCTGATGGCTTCTTTGGTGGTACTATCGGCGCTATTGCCATTGCGCCTACCAATGAATCAATTATATATGTAGGAGAAGGGGAGAATAGTATGAGAGGAAATGTGAGTGAAGGTTTAGGAGGCATGTGGAAGTCGACCGACGATGGAAAAACATGGAAAAACATGGGCTTAAAAGAAGCTAGACATATAGTAAGAATTGTGGTGCATCCAAAAAATCCAGATATTATTTGGGCAGCTGTAATGGGCCATTTATTTGGACCTAATGAAACAAGAGGGATATTTAAAAGTACAGATGGAGGACAAAGCTGGAAAAAAGTATTGTATGTCAATCAACAAACTGGTGCCAGTGATTTAGTGATAGATCCTAGTAATCCAGAAGTATTGTATGCAGGCACTTGGGAATTAATCCGTACGCCCTATAGTCTAGAAAGTGGAGGAGCGGGTTCTGGTTTATTTAAAAGTACCGATGGCGGAGAAACATGGACGTCAATTAAAACCAATAAAGGATTTCCAAAGGGCGTGTGGGGGATTACTGCGATTGCAGTTGCAAAATCTAACACTGATAAATTGTATGCCTTAATTGAAAATAAAGACGGCGGTTTGTATATGTCTGAGAATGCAGGAAAGACTTGGGAATTAGTAAGTAGTGATAACAATATTCGTCAAAGAGCATGGTACTATACCAAAGTATTTGTTGATCCTGCGGATGAAAATAAAGTATACTGTCCAAATGTAAACTTTATGGTTTCAACAGATGGTGGTAAAACTTTTGTTACAGGCAGAACGCCACATGGCGATCATCATGATTTATGGATTGATCCTAAAAATGGTAAGCGTATGATTGTTGCAGATGATGGCGGTGCGCAAGTAAGTTTAGATGGTGCAAAGAATTGGAGTACGGTGATGAACCAACCTACGGTGCAAGTGTACCGCTTAAGTACGGACAATCATTTCCCTTATAGAATTTTAGGAGCACAACAAGATAACACTGCATTTAGAATCTTATCAAGTTCTTATGGAGCCTATATTGGTGAAAGCGATTTTGAAGTGACTGCAGGTGGCGAAAGTGGTTATATCGTTGCTGACCCTTTAAACAGTGATGTGGTATATGGTGGTTCTTATGGAGGATTAATTACCAGATACGACCACAAAACTGGAGAAAACAGAGTGGTGAATGTTTGGCCTGATAATCCAATGGGAGCAGGAGCAGATGTACAGAAATATCGTTTCCAATGGAATCATCCAATTTTCTTTTCTCCGCACAATCCTAAAAAATTGTACACAGCAGGCAATCATTTATTTTCTTCAGAAAATGATGGTGCGAGTTGGACCCAGTTATCACCAGATTTAACAACAAATGATAAAAGCAGACAAAAAAGTTCTGGAGGTCCTATCACTCAAGACAATACCAGTGTAGAATATTATTGTACCATATTTACAGCAGCAGAATCACCATTAGAGAAAGACTTATTGTGGACAGGAAGTGATGATGGTTTAATTAATGTAAGTAAAGATGGTGGTGCGCATTGGAAAAATGTAACACCAAAAGATATACCACAATGGATGATGTGGAATAGAGTAGAAGTAGATCCAATCAGAAAAGGAACTGCGTATTTTGCTGGAACGCGTTATAAGCTAGATGATTTTGCACCTTATTTATATGTAACACATGACTATGGTGAAACTTGGGAAAAAATTACTACTGGTATTAACCCCATGCATTTCACAAGATGTATAGTAGCAAGTCCAAGAAAAGCAGGTGTTTTATTTGCAGGCACTGAATATGGTTTATACATTTCTATGAATGACGGTAAGTCTTGGGAGTTATTGCAATTAAATTTGCCTGTAACACCTATCACCGATTTATTAATTAGAGATAATAATTTAATTGTAGGTACGCAAGGGCGTAGTTTGTATATCTTAGATGATTTATCTTTTATTGAAAATTATCAAGCAACTAATGTGAATGCTTCAAAGGTATTCCCAGTAGCGAATGCATATCGCGTGCCTCCTCAAATGGGCGGACGTCGCAGCCGTGGTGTAAGAACAGGTATTCCAGCCAATGTGGGCACTAATCCTCCAAAAGGAGTAGTGGTTAATTATTGGTTGAAAGACGTAAATGATAGTACTACCGTTCAAATTGACATCTTAGATGAAAACAAAAAACTAGTGAGACATTTTAGTTCAAAAGAAACAGGCAAAGATAAATCAGGCATCGTTGTAGAAAATGGTTTACAACAATTCACATGGAATTTATATCATAAAGAAATAGAAAAACCAAGCGAGGATTTAATATTATGGAATGGCTCTACTAGTCCTGTATTAGCGGCACCTGGTAAATATTTTGCTAAAGTGAGTATTGACAAGGATTCTGTTGTATCTCCTTTTGAAATTATGGCCGATCCAAATTTTAAAGTAGCTAATTCGGATTTAAAAGCGCAAGAGCAGTTTTTATTAGAAGTAGCAGGTAGTTTTAATACGGTGATGAAAGCTTTAAAAGGAATTAAAGAGATGCGCGGACAAGTACAAGTTTTACAAAAGAAAACCAAGGACACAAGTTTCCAAAAACAAAGTGAAGCAGTGTTAGCTAACTTAAAAACAGTAGAGGAAGCATTACATCAAACCAAAGCAAAAAGTGGTCAAGACGTTTTAAACTTCCCAATTCGTTTAGATGATAAATTAGCGGGCGTATTTGAATCAGCTGCTGCAGGTTATGTAGCACCTACCAAACAAGTTAAGGAGGCCTATATTGAGTTAAAAGCATTGACTGATGAGCAATTGAAAAAGTATGAAACCATTAAGAAAGAAGGCGTGAAAGCTTTAAATGAAGCAGTTCATAAATTAATGATTCCAATTATTGGGAACTAATTAAGCTTAATGCAGATAGGATAAAGTTCATTCTTGTACTAAATTATAAAAGGTCCCTCGAAAATCGAGGGACCTTCTTATGTATTTTAAAGCTTGTCTATGCGGCTAGTGCTGAAGCATTCTAAATTATTATTCTATTTAAAATCTTTATACAATAAATATTTCTTTCTTATTTTTTTAAATGCAAGTAATTCTTTCTGCCAACTTGCTCTAATATTTTTTGCAGAAACGCCTGTTTGTATTTGATGCATTAAGCTTGCATTGCCAGCAAGTTTATTAAAGTAGTATGTTGTTGCATTACTTTTGTTTTTTGAAGCAAGAAAAAAGGAGTCTTTCAATGGGAAAGCGTTGTAAACTTCAAGCATCCATTCCAAATCAATTTTTTGTGCTGGTGGATTTTTTTGACTTAAGTCCCAGCCATAACAAACTTGACCTTTTAATTTTGGATCCTGTGCACCCACTCTTGGTGTAGGTGTAAATTGGAAACCTTTATTGGCAATCAAGGGGTGGCCAATATAAGCAAAGGCGTGATCTGTGCCACGTCCCTCACTTAAAACAGTGCCTTCGATTAAGCAAGTAATAGGATACCAATAAATAGCATTCATACTTGTTAGGTTTGGTGAAGGCGCTACTTTAATAGTATATTTAGTAGTATGGTCATAATTTTTACAAGGTATTACTGTAAGAGATAAGGTATTGTTGTTTTTTTCTTTTAACCAATGCTCCCCATTTAACATGGTCGCATATTCGCCAATTGTCATACCATAAACAATTGGGATGGTGTTTTTACCAACAAAACTTGAGAAAGCGGGTTCGAGTACTGGGCCATCTACATAGTGCCCGTTTGGATTGGGTCTATCTAAAACTAGTAAGGGCTTGTTATTGTCTTTTGCGGCTTCCATAAAATAATGCAAGGAAGAGATATAGGTATAAAAACGAGCCCCAACATCTTGAATATCAAATAATAAAATATCAATATCATTTAAGTCGGTTTCATCGGGCCCATATTTACTACCGTATAAAGAAACGATTTGAATACCTGTTTCGGCGTCAATTCCATTATTTGTTTTTTCTCCAGCATCCGCTGTACCTCTTAATCCATGTTCCGGTGTAAATATTTTTTTGATGGAAACACCTGCTTTTAATAAGGTATCAATTAAATGTTTTCCATTGACGATGGCTGTGTGGTTGGTGAAAATACCTACTCTTTTATTTAAAAGCATAGGAATATATTGTTCTGTTTGGTAAGCGCCAGGCAAAACCATATTTTTTTCTTGCGCGATAGCTTTTTCATTTGTAAATAATAAAAACAAGCTTAAAAAGTAAATAAATGCTTTTTTCATAAATTAAACTGAGTTAAAAAGTTGAGGAATAATTAATTCAAATATTTAGCTACAATGGGAACCCTTCTGCCTACGCCAAATGCTTTGGGAGAAATACGAATGATAGGGCAAAACTGGTTCCTCTTATATTCATTGGTATTAACCATTTTCAGGGTTTTGTCCACTAAGTCCTGATCAAATCCCAGGGCTTTAATGGCACTTGGGCTAGCACGTTTTTCAATGTATTGAAATAAAATCTGATCTAAAATTTCGTAGGCAGGTAAACTATCACTGTCTTTTTGATCAGGCCTTAATTCGGCACTTGGCGCTTTGGTGATGATGTGTTGAGGAATGATTTCCGTTGAACGATTAATGTATTTTGCTAACTCATACACTTGTAATTTATAGCAATCCCCTAATACGCCAAGCCCGCCCGCCATATCTCCATATAAGGTACCATATCCAGTAGCCAATTCACTTTTATTGGAGGTATTAAGTAAAACATAGCCAAATTTATTGGCCAGCGCCATTAATAAATTGCCTCTGGATCTGCTTTGTATGTTTTCTTCTGCCAATGAAAAGGGAAGTTCCTTAAATAATGGCTTAAGTGTAGTTAAAAAACTTTCATAAACTTCTTTGATAGCAATGGTATCGTATGGGTTATTCAAGTTTTTACTTAACTGAACAGCATCATTCACTGAATGATTGGTAGAGTAGGGAGAAGGCATTAAAATAGCGTGAACATTTTCTTTACCTAGCGCATCACAAGCAATGGCTAATGTTACAGCAGAATCTATTCCACCAGAAGAGCCTAAAATGGCTTTTTTAAATCCCATTTTAGTAAAATAATCCCTCACGCCTAAAACCAAGGCGCTATAAACTTGATCAATATTGAGTGCAGGTTCTAGTGTTAATGGGTTTAATTCTTTATTGGGCACTCTAGCAGCAGGTTCGATAATGGGGGCATTAATCATACCCTCCTCTGTGCATTCAAAAATTTCCATTGCAGATTCAAACATAGGAAGTGCTCCGCAAAGATTTGCCATTTTATCAAAAGCAAAAGAACCTCCGTCAAATACAATCTCTGTTTGACTGCCTACAGCATTGCAATAAAATAAAGGAATCTTATATTTTAATACATTTGCTTTAATGGTCGCCTTTCTATCTTCATCATGCGTATAATCAAAAGGAGAAGCACTCAAATTGAGTAAAATGTCTGGATGTTGATCCATCATTTTATCCATTGGGCAAATGCGGTATAAAGGGTTGTCGCCCAGGTTCCAAATATCTTCGCAAATAGTGACAGCTAATTTTTTTCCTTTAAATGAAATTACCTTCCAATCATCAGCAGCTTCAAAATATCTATTTTCATCAAATACGTCGTAAGTTGGCAATAATGTTTTATGAATTTCTGCAATTATTTTTTGCTCATAAAGAAAAAAAGCAGCGTTAAATAAATCTTTACCTTTCTTATTTGGGTTGCGTGCAGGACTTCCTATTAAAACACCAATAGTATCTGCCGCAGCTTTAATCTGTTCCAAACTTTCATAACATTTGGCAATGAAATCTTCAAACTCTACAAAGTCTCTTGCAGGATACCCGCAAACGCTCATTTCGCTAAATAAAATTAAATCAGCACCTTGCTTTTTGGCTTTCTCAATAGCACATAAAATTTTATGTGTATTTTGTTCAAAGTTGCCAATATGGTAATTCTGCTGAGCAATACAAATCTTCATGGGCTAAAGGTCGGTTTTTTACCAGAAATAAACTTGCTAAATAAAGAAGTAATTTTTTTACAGGATAGTAGCTCAACTGAGGCGAAATCTACTTTTGCCTTAGTTTAATTTAATGGGAGCTACCATTTTAAAAGCGGGGATATTGACATGAATCAAATCTCTTGTTTCAATATTTTCCATGGTATAATGGCCTTGCATCTTCCCTAATTCACTTTTTAAATGACAGCCACTTACGTATTGGTAGTGTTTTCCTGGCATGATTAAAGGTTGAACACCCACCACACCCTCACCTTCCACCACTCGGTGTTCACTATTGCTATCAAAAACTTCCCAATAGCGCTTTAATAATTTAACTGGGAAAGAATTATGGTTTTCAATGGTAATGCGATAAGCAAACATGTACTCATTTTGCAATGGGTTGCTATAATCCTTTTGATAAAAGGTTTCTATGCTTACTTCGACTCCCTCTGAAATTTTTGAGACCATAGGAAAACTGTAAATTATACCGTTGCAGATAATACTGCCTCATAAAAGTACCAAATATTTGGGCCTATTATATAAAAAGGTAAGCAATTTTTTTCTAAGACCCTATAAGTCGTGTAACTTTGCAAAAACCAATGAATTAATTCAAAAAATTACATTGGTTTTCACTCTTAAATATACCCAAAATGAAGATCGCAGTAGCAAAAGGAGATGGCATTGGACCAGAGATTATGGAGGCGGTAATTACCATTTTTAATGCCGCAAAAGTGCCTTTAGAATATGAATTTGTGGATATGGGGAAATGGGTTTTTGACAAAGGCTTTAACAATGGGATGACCTCGCAAGCGAAGGATACCATTGAGGCATTAGGGATCTTATTTAAAGGTCCTATGGAAACGCCCAAGGGGAAAGGGGTAAAAAGCGTAAATGTAACTGCGAGAAAAACATGGAACACCTATGCGAATGATAGAAAATTTCAAACATTAAGCGGGGTGGATACGGTATTTAGTAAAGCAGGTATTGCCATCGATTTAACGATTGTGAGAGAAAATATCGAAGATACTTATGGTGGCATCGAACATATGCTTACTCAGGATGTGGCTTTGGGAAGACGTTTTATTTCTCGTCCAGGAAGTGAACAAGTAATTAGGTATGCATTTGAGATGGCGAAGAAAAAAGGAGCAAGAAGAATTACTTGTGGGCACAAGGCTAATATTATGAAACTAACCGATGGGTTGTTTTTGGAAGTGTTCAAAGAAGTAGCTAAAGAATATCCTGAGTTAAAATCGGATGATGTAATTGTAGATGACTTATGTATGAAATTGGTGAGTCGTCCTGATTTATTTGACGTCATTGTTTTGACTAATTTACAAGGCGATATTGTGAGTGATTTATGTGCTGGATTAGTAGGTGGGCTTGGGTTTGCGCCTTCTGCCAATATTGGAGATCATATTTCTATTTTTGAAGCGGTACACGGCACTGCTCCAGATATTGCAGGAAAAAATATTGCCAATCCAACTTCTTTATTATTAAGTGGTTTAAGTATGTTGCGTCATTTGGGGTTGATGGAGCAAGCCATCTCTATAGAAAATGCTTTACTGTATACTTTAGAATCAGGAGTGCATACCGGTGACTTTGGTGATAAAACAATTCCTTCGGTGAATACGAATATTTTTGCACAAGCCATCATTGATAATTTTGGAAAGCAACCAAAACACAACCCCAAACCATTGTTACCTAACTTTTATGTAACACCTACTAATTTCAAGTTGGAGCACAATCCAATGTTACAAAGTAATTTAAATGACGATCATAAAATTGTGGGCGTCGATTTCTTTATTGAAAGCAATGATCAGCCACAAGTAATTGCCGACAGATGTTTAAGTCACACCACAGAGGCACTTAAGTTAGTAACGATTACAAATAGGGGTACACAGGTTTGGCCTTCAGGATCCATTTTTACCAATTTAGTGAACCAATATTATTGTCGATTTGAAACAGTAGATTCAAAACCTTTATCTCAGGATGATGTGATTGATTTATACCGTGCTTTGGCCATTGATTTTAAAATTTGTTCACTAGAGATATTGAATATGTGGGCAGATAAAAAAGCCTATAGTTTGGCCCAAGGGCAATAGATTCCTTGCTTTTGGATAATTAGCCTTTAATTTGACTCTTTTTACTATAAAATTGCTTTTTTGGGTGGGAAAAAAAACATTTTTGACGTAATTTCATGCCTAATTACAAAACATCCCTTTAACCTATGGCTGAAGCAATATTAATGCCCCGTTTAAGCGATACCATGACAGAAGGTGTGGTGGCTGCTTGGCATAAAAAAGTGGGTGATACCGTTAAAAAAGGAGACTTATTAGCCGAAATAGA
>Ga0114964_10000670_pt1 | contig 26045 bp, 18 predicted proteins | sample C_131016_MF_Meta_FD_92638 | JGI IMG/M metagenome (GOLD analysis project Ga0114964, IMG submission 92638) | Freshwater microbial communities from Lake Croche, Canada to study carbon cycling - C_131016_MF_MetaG | ecosystem: Environmental > Aquatic > Freshwater > Lake | place: Lake Croche, Canada...
ATTTTGGCCTAGATATTAGCTCCTCGATCATTTTTTCAAATTCCTTACCAATTTTTGCCCCTATTTTTAAAGTATTTAATACTTTTTTAGGCGAGCCATTTCAATTCTGGGGAATCTGGATACTCCTATGTTTTTTAATGCAGGCTGGAATGGCATGGAAACTTATTGGCTTAATGACAAGTAATACTTTGCTGCGCTTTTTTGCTTCTGGATTATTAGCTTTTTCACCATCCATGCTTTTTCAGATTGGGTTTCATAATTCAACGGTTGGCCATTTTCCTATATTGGTAGCCTTGTACTTAATTTTTAGGCCACAACAAACCCACCGCCTGTGGTGGTGGTTATTACTACTACCATGCACGCTTTTAATCCACCCCTATACCTTTGCCATGATTTTGGCACTATGGATCGCAGATTTATTAGATCGTTTATTTATTCAGCATGAAATGCAACTAAAGCAAGTGGCTAAAGAGGTTTTGCTAGTGCTTAGCACCACCATTTTGCTTGCTTGGCAAATGGGCTATTTCATGAGCGTGAGCCCAGGTGAAACAGGTTTTGGCACCTATCGCATGAACTTATTAGCCATATTTGATTCGAGTGGGTTTGATTCGCAAAATTGGTCCTATTTATTTAGTCTTCCCCAAGTGAGGGCTAAAAATAATTACGAGGGCTTTAGCTATTTAGGCTTGGGAATAATCCTGATTCTACTTTTAGCGCTGCCAGTCGCGGTAAAGCACTTAGGACAAATCAAGCAATTAGCTAGACGATTTATATTTGTCCTACTTTGTTTATTGGCTCTCACGGTATTTGCGCTCTCGAACCAAATTGCAGTTGGATCGTGGAGCTTTACTGTGCCACTATCACCTACGCTTTTTTCAATCGCAAGTATTTTGCGTGCATCAGGCCGTATGTTTTGGCCAGTTATATATTTCATTAGCCTAGCAAGTATTTATTATTTGATTAAAGGCTATTCGAAGAGTTTAGCAATCGGTATTTTGGGAATATGCCTTGTCATTCAAGTTGCTGATACTAGCAATGGCTGGCTGCCCATTCGCCATAAAATCAATCACCCTTTAACTCAATTAGAGTCACCGCTAGCCGATCCTTTTTGGGGATCGGCTGCCAAGCACTATAAAAAAGTCGTTCGCGTTCCCGTCTGGAACGAGCAAGCGGTGTGGGAGAAATTTGCGGGCTATGCTGCGCAATACCATTTGGGAACCAATTCTGTATTTATGGGGCGCGTGGATAAAAGCAAAATAGATGTATCTAATGCCAAATTACAGGCCGCAATTTTATCTGGCAAATTTGATGACGATACGCTTTATGTAGTTGAGGATAACGAAGTTCCTAAGTTTTTAGCGACGATGAACCCAAGTACTGATGTATTAGCACGTTTTGATCAAATCAATGTGTTTGCTCCTAAGTGGAAGTTGTGTAAAGCGTGTTTACAGATCAATTCAGAAAATGAAATTGACCCCAAGGTAAGCACAACTCGATTAATTAAATTGGGTGAGAAAATTGATTTATCGCGTTTTGGAAAATATGCAACCGTATTTTTAGGGCCAGGTTGGTCGGTTCCTGAAAATTGGGGTACTTGGTCTTTGGCGAAGAAAGCCTCTATTACCTTACCTTTGCCGGCTATTTTCCCCCAAAAAATTGTTATTGAATCGCAAGCATTTATTGCAGGTGCCCAGACTAATCAAGTAGTAGAAATTTGGATTAATGGAGTCAAGCAAACTCAAAATATATTGACCCAGCGCTTTGGAAATCAAATCGAAATACCTTTACCAGCCTCGATAATAAAATCCGAAATTCTAAGAATAGATTTTGTATTTCCTTCGGCCATATCCCCTAAAGCTCTGGGTATTGGTATCGATGAGCGACCTTTAGCTATTGGTCTTGAAGTAGTAAGATATGAGTAATTCTATTTTGTAACCAATATTAATTCATGCATCTCCCATATAATCAAACTCGTTCATTATGGATTCCGATTTTTTTAGGGGTTCTTGCTTGCTTATTAGTAGTGGGGCTAAAGCCGTTGAATCCAACCATTCTGGATTTAGCTCAGGGAGTTGATCCCTTTAAAGATTATGTAGGCTGGATTTTTTTTCGTAATGGCCCATGGACTTTGCCCATTGGCTTAAATCCGACTTATGGTTTAGATTTTAGTAACTCAATTGTTTTCTCTGATTCGATTCCCTTATTAGCTTTCTTGTTTAAGGCGATTCGCTTTACTTTGCCAGAAACCTTTCAATACTTGGGTATTTGGATCTTAATATGCTTTGTGTTGCAGGCCTATTTTGCTTGGCTAGTTTTAGGTTTAATGACCAAAAATAAATTAGTCCAATTTTTTGCATGTGCTATTTTAGTATTCTCTCCGCCAATGCTTTGGCGAGTAAATCAACATACTGCCTTAGTCGCACACTTTATGATTTTGGCAGCTTTCTATTTAATTTTTTATCCCAATAACGCATCAAAGCATTGGGAAAAAGGATTATTGTGGGCTTCCTTACTCTGTGCAGCAGTTCTTACCCATTTTTCTTTATTTGTAATGGTTGCGGCAATTTGGGGTGCAAATTTAGTAGATCAATTAATATTCTGCAAAAAAGGGCAACTAGCAAACGCAAAGAATATTGGCTGGCACATCTTAATTATCGGGTCCTGTGTAACATTTTGTATGTGGCAGGCTGGTTATTTTACGTTAACCTCTTCCTCGGGCTCTTTAGGAGGTTACGGCTTTTTCCGAATGAACCTTTTATCGCCCTTAGATCCAAAGGGTTGGTCATACATCCTGCGTACTTTGCCTCTACCTACCGATTGGGGAGAGGGATATATGTATTTTGGCTTAGGGCTCTTATTTCTATGGCCTTTTGCTCTGTACAAATTAGCAATAGAATCCAGTATTAGAAGTCTATTGAAAAGTGAAATTTTTAAACATTTATTTTTGGCTTTAGCTTTAGTACTCTTAGCTTTATTTGCTATTAGCAATCACATCGCCATTGGTCGTAAGGAATTTACTTTTGGGATCCCGGATTCGCTCTATACGATTGCAAGTATTTTTCGCGCATCGGGACGTTTTTTTTGGCCAATGTTTTACGCATTAAATCTAGTTTGCATCCTTATTGTGATTACGGCTTACTCAAAGCGCTCGGTAGTTGCCCTCTTAGGTGTAGCTTGTTTCCTTCAGATTGTAGATACTAGCGCTGGTTGGCGATTGGTGCATAACCAAATTTCGGGCCCAACGAGAAATATCCCTCATGAACTCAATTTAAAAGATCCATTTTGGGCTATAGCTGCCAAACGGTACCAAGAGGTACGATTAGTCTCCCCTCAAGATAAAGCGCCGGGGTGGGATCAGATTGCTTTATACGCAGCCAAATATCATTTATCAACTAATGCGGTTTTTTTGGCTCGGGTTGATCAAGAAAAATTAAATGAATCTCAAAAAACATTTTTAAGGGACCTAAGTAATTCCTCTTGGAAAGCAAATAGCCTTTATGTTTTACAGTCTGATTTAATTATTCCGGCATATTTTCATTCGAACCCAAATACTGATTTATTGATTTCGATTGATGGATTCTCTGTTTTAGCGCCAAATTGGAAAAATTGCTCTGATTGTCTGCCAATGGTTGAAAATCTTCGTAATGAGCTCGATGAGATTGTCAAACATCGCAAGCTAAATCAGCTTATTCGCTTTGGCAAAGGACACCTGGGTACTAGCTTGATTGTGGGGGTTGGGGGTAACTGGTCATGGCCTGAGGAATGGGGTGTATGGAGCACGAGCGATCAGGCAAAGATGATTTTGCCAATTCCAGAGGGGGGTCAAGCAAAACAGATAAGGTTAAATGTCCGAGCATTCATTGCGAACTTACATCCAATGCAGGAAGTTGAGGTACATATCGATAGAGTGCCGCCCCAAACAGTTGTCCTAACAAATTCTGAAACTAATACTTGGGTGATCAATTTGCCACCCAATGCAGAATCTTTAAGGTATATCGAATTACAATTTCAATTTAAAAATCCTGCTAGACCTAAAGATGTTGGCGGTCTTCGGGAAGATGATCGTCTTCTTGGTATTGGATTAATTTCAGCTGCATTCCAGTAGACAAAAGCACAATAATACCCACTAAGCTTTTGATGGATAATTAAAGGACTTAAAGAATTTATATGAATCGAATGCATTTGATTGCTCTTAATCCCATATGGCTTGAGCGATATTTACCTTTAATATTATGGGTAAATTTTATTTTTATAATGTATCTTCCATTGCTAATAGGTGGAGGAATTATTATTGATGATTGGGGTGGTGTTGCTCATAATTTTCAGTGCGAAGGTATTTTTAATTCATGTTTTATCGATCAATACCGAAATACCTTTTTATCAGTATTTACAAATCGGCCCCTAGCGGCATTACCAATCGTTGTATCAACCATTTTATTTAAAACTCATTTCACTTGGTATTTGTATTTAAATACAACTCTTTTCCTTTCGGCAATTCTTATCACGGCATGGGTAATTGATAAACTTTCAGGAAAAATAGCAGCAATTATTTTTGCTTATGTTGCGGCGATACCGTTGATCAGCATGCCTTTAGTTGTTTCGCCGATCAATCTGATGGATTCAACACAGGCTTATTTATTTTGGGCAATTTCCCTTTTTTTACTATATTCATACTGCAAAAAAAACTCTTTTTTTGCATATGTAGGCTCTTACTTGCTGTTGGTATGCGGGTTTTTTACATACGAAGTATTTTTACCACTATTAACTATGAACGCATTAATCCCATTTTTACTTAATAGAAGAGAATATGAGCATAAAAAGTTAAGATATTTTTATAAATTTATTGTGCCCTTATTTGTTGTACTGACGATAGTCTATCTATGGCAAAAAGTCATTGGGCCGCATTATTATGAAATTCCTTCGCGTCTGAATTTTGCCTGGGGTAATGTGATCCCTAGCTTTCTGTCATGGGTGAATATTTTTGCTACTGATATTCCTATGCTTTTCTTTAAGGCTAGAAAGTTTTTATCTATCCATTTGATTATTTACTCTATAGTATATGTTACTTCTATAGTTATTTCTTGGAGAGTTATTTCATCTAATAAAACTTCTCATGATGGAATGTTTGCTTATTTAATAGTTTGTACACTTTGTTTACTTTGTTCTTCTTTGATCTTAGTTTTATCGGGAACAAGGGCCATTATTGGCGGGTATGAATCGAGAGCACTATCATCTACATGGTTTGGATTTGCATTTTTTTGTTCTGCTTTATCAGTCTTTTTCTACAATCAAATAAATTCTTTTTTAAAGAAAATTGTAGTTGCTCTATTCTTAGCAATTCTCTTTTTTTGCTGTCTGTCTTTTGGTATTCAAAAAGAAAATTACATCAAGTCTTGGGAGATGCAAATGCATCTTGTGAATGATGCTCTTGAATTGATTGCTAAGGAAGATATTGTTCCCGGGGCATTGATTATTGCGAACGTACCGGCATATTTGGAAAAAAATTACAATAATGAGCTTATTTTCGATACTCCCTGGGACTTTGGATCTGCTTTAAGGATTTTTACAAATTCTTTAATTGCGGGCGGTACAGTAATCGATGCTAAAAATAGAAATTTTCATAATGCTATGATTGTTGACGGCATTTTCTCTATGGATCAAATGGAAAAAATTAATAATTTTAGTAATCTTTGGTTATATGATTATGTCTCAAATTTAAAGAAAGGCACTTTAGTTAAAATAAATAGCGCACACGAATTAAAAGTGAAGTTAGCGTTATTAGGGTTGCCTTTTTATCTTGGCGAGGACATAAAAACATCTGCCATTAAGCGTAATGAGAAGATAGCTTTTTCATATGAGTGGCAGAATAGAAGTTTTTATATAAAAAATGGCTTTTCAGATAGAGAGACGTGGGGTATATGGAGTTTAGGTAAGGAGGCCCTGCTAGTCCTTCCCTTGCCATCTGATGGCGCACAGTTTTTAACTCTAGATTTACGTGCATTTGTATCAAAAGCGCATCCAATCCAGCGTGTAGAGGTTACAGTTGATGGTGTAAAAAGCTATCAATATACCCTTAATAACTTTGATAACAATGAAATAAGGATTCCAATTTTTAAATCCACATCTGCTAAAGAAAAGATAATTAATCTACACTTTAGCTTTTTAGATGCTGTGAGTCCCCAGCAGATTGGAATAGCTCCTGACGATCGCGTTTTAGCAATTGGATTCAAAAACGCTACCTTCCATTAACTTATACGACTAAACTAATATTTTTTAGAGTTATCTTCCAATTAATTAGAATTCCGATCTAAAGATTATTAGCAGTAGGCGCAAAAATGAGAGAGCCATTTTTTTGACGTTATGAAACAGAATCTTTTAATCAAGTGAGTGAGTAGTCAGATCAATTTTCGATAGATTGCGTGAGTTTTTTTTGCGTTTTTTTCCCATGAATATAATCGTGAACGTACCAGACCCCTATCTTTTAGAGTTTGAGCTAAAGGATCATCATCTATCAGGCTGAGCAAAGCATCAGTAATCTGTTGTGTATTTGATGGGTCAACGATCAGCGCTGCATCTCCAGCAACCTCCGGCATCGAGGTGCAGTTGGATGTGATAACTGGTAATGCAGAGGCAAAAGCCTCGATTATCGGTAGGCCAAAGCCTTCATATAGGCTCACAAAAGCTAAACCGAGGGCGCTTTGCAGCAGGCACTGTTTTTGTGTCTCGGTAATATAGCTTAACCACTTAACTGTTCCTGCACTCTCTGCTTTTTTTATAGCTGACAATGTCCTGCCGTCATCCCAGGAGAGCTTCCCCGCAATTACAAGGGGGTATTCTTTAGCTAAAGAGCGAGGTAGTTTGGCGTGCGCCTCTAAGAGACGAACAAGATTCTTGCGCGGCTGAATAGACCCTAAAAATAAGAAAAATGGAGTACTAATTCCTAGCATTTTTAAGATATTTTGCTTTTCAGCGTTACTGACCTTGTCAAAGTATCTACCATCTACACCCAAATGGATCACGTCAATCTGATCTTCAGAAAAGCCATGGTATTTTATAATTTGATATTTAGAAAATTCAGAGATCGTGATGATCCGATTTGCTCGTTGTGTAAGCTTTTTCCAAAAGTAGGATTTGAGGTAGCGTGACCGAGATTTAAGAAAGTGCGGGTGACTTAGTGGAATTACATCCATGATAGTAGCGATTAACGGTTTATCTGATATGGGAATAAATTGATCGGTTGAGTGGATTAAATCAGTCCCTTTAAAAAAATTATCTTGAGATATAGCACTAAGTGAACCAATAATATGGCGTGCGTAACTAGGTAGTAATTTCGCCTCGCAACGACTTTGAGTTTGCCCAAAAGAATAGGGAAAAATTTTGTCATCGCTAGACATGCCTTGCAATTGTTGCAATAGCTCTTGGCAGTATTGACCGATACCATCAATACCATCTTGCTTGGGGTTATTTAAACCCCGATCTAGTAGGGTGGTGCCGAAGGCAATTTTCACGGCGAAGGTTTTTTAGGTGAGACTTAAAGCAGTGTTGAGCATTTTTTGTAAAGTTTCTTCTAGTGCCGGTGCTTGTAGCTTAAGACCATTGGATTGGAATAAGTTTTTGAGTTTTTCGGGGTTTCCTACCATGCGATGTACTTCACTGGTACGGACAAATTCGGGATTTACTCGAATTTCAATATCGTGACCAGTTATTTTTTTAAGTGCGTTTAAAACGAATTGCAGGGAACGTGCTTGTCCTGAGCAAACATTATAAGTTTCACTAGCCGTTCCTAGTTCGAGTAATTTAATGTATGCATCAATAATCATAAGTACGTCATTAAATTCGCGCTCAATATTAAGATTCCCTAATTCAATAAAAGGCTTTTTCTTGACAAAGTGATCAACTAATTTTGGAATTAAAAAATTTCCCTTTTGGCCTGGCCCAGTGTAGTTGAATGGCCGGGCAATTAAGATGGGTAGGCGCTTAAAAAAAGTTTTAGCCATTTCCTCCATTGCAACCTTACTTGTTGCATAGTGATCAATAGGGGCAAGTTGTTGATTTTCTGTGGATAAGGGGTGAGGGCTATTTCCATATACTGTTGCGCTACTTGCAAGTAATATTTTTTTAGGCGCTGACTGTAGTTTGGATAAAGCTTGTAGTAGATTGCTGGTTCCTAGTGCATGAACTCTGTAAAATGCTTCGTGATCTTTAGAGGCTACAAAACTAATGCCTGCTAAATGTGCCACGAAATCAGGTTTAATTTCTAAAATTTCCTGCTCCAGAGTTTGCGTATCATTGAGATTGGAGCACAGTGAAATTGATTCAAACCCAGCTTCTTGAGCTACTGCTGACAGGTAGATACCAGTAAAGCCTTTTGCGCCCGTAATGAGGAGTTTTTGATTTTTCAAGTGTAGATTCAACAGCCTAAATAAGTGGATTAATTAGTAAAAAGTTACTTGTGATAATAAAGCAGACATTTTGCCGTAAATTTATGCTTAAGGCCTAAAATAGGTCCTTGTAAATTATTTAAAGTGCGAGCACTTATTGCCATGTTTTTTCTCCTTATATACCTCTGATGCCTGGCTTAGACACCCAAAAAAGGGCCACTCTTTTTGAGGTTTTTGGACGATTTTTGTCTTTTTTTGGGGGCTTATGTGGCCTTCTAGCAAGTTTAGCTGTATTCACTAATAACGCTTCATATTTTGCTCATTATGGACTCACACTATCAGTCTGCCTTTTTCTGCTGGGATTTGCTATATCTTATTTGCCAAAATCTTGGGGGCTTGCTACTGTCCTGGCGTTTCTACCCTTAATTGCTGGATTACCCAGTATGGCATCGGTTTTGATGGGCAGGGAAATTCTCGCTGCAATGCCTAACCCCGGTTTAGATCTAGTCGCCGGGGCATTTCTTGGCTGGCTGGCTCAAAATGTTTACAAGCAATTAAGCAAAGGCCAGAGCCCTTTAATTAAGCCCGCTCTTTTTATAAATACGCCTTGGCCAGTTGGTTTGATCTTGTTGATTATTAGCCTTTCGGTGGTATTGGCTGTTTTGCGTAATTTCTATTTATCTGCTACGAGCACTTCATTGCATGGCCTGATTTATAACTTCATACATTTTCGTCCATTGGACTATTACGCAGATTATTTACCTTTGGGTAATTGGGTAGCTTATGGAGTAGCTGCGGCAATGTTTACTTTAGTAATATCTAAGCTTAGAGATATCGAGTCAGCAAACCAGAAGGCATGGGTATTTCGACCTTTAATGTTTGGACTAATCACCTCTGCTGTTGCAGGTTTGATTCAAGCCTCGACTGGGTTAGGGTTGCCAGAAATCCAATTGTCATTTCGGAAAGATGTTTTTGGTTATGCTGCAATGGGGATGCAACCTGATCTACATGCTTTTGCCGCTCACATGTTGTTAGGTGTAGTGGGATTGTGGGGTTACTTTTTTGCGTGCAAGAGCAGAGTTGAAAAATATTGGATTGTTTTGATATTTTGCTTATGTACAGCCGGGCTCATAGCTAGTAAGTCGCGTGCATCCTTAATTATCGCTCTTATTGCTCTAGTTATTATGGGCTTAGTATATTTTTATCGCCATTCTAAAAAATACTTCCTGATTTTAGTCGTTATGATTTTGGGGTTGATTGCGTTAATTATTTCAGCTACTCAATTAAGTCAGGAATTTGCCTTTCCATCTCCTGGTTGGCTTAGCGAATTAGTAAATCAAATTCAGAGTCGAAGACTTGATAGTCTAAGTGACTTAGGTGGCATGATGGGATCTCGTTTTGAAATTTGGAGTGCTGTTGCTAATATGTTCTCCGCCTACCCTTTGATGGGGGTTGGCGAAGGAGAATTTTTTAAGCTCTCATCTAATATTAGCTTTGCACGATCTGAATTTTTAAAGCTTAATCATGGTGAAAATGCGCATAATTATTTTTTGCAGGTTCTTGCAGAAAATGGCTTGATTGGAGTTTTTGTTTTTGCGATTGCATTTATTGTTCCATATCGTACCTGTAGTAATAAAAAAATCCTGTTACCAGCCTTAGTTGGTCTTTTAAGTCTTTTCTTAGGAAATGTCTTTGCGCACTCCTTTTTGGTGCGTGAGAATTTATTGATAGCATCGGCTTTGCTTGCTTTGTTATATCTATGCTCTAGTGATGCGGTTAGCCGGCAATCTTCAAGAGAGGATTCAATTTCAACAAAGCGCGCCCCCTTAAAAATCATCATCGGTGTAGCTGGAGCTATTTGTTTATTATGTGCGATTCGTGAAGTTTATTTTTCTTTTGGCCAAATGCCATTTATGGCTGGCAATGATTGTTATGTCAGGGATTTACCCCTTTACCAAGATGGTTGGACTTCGGGTGCCTGGGAAAAACGGATACCAAACGGAACAAGCGCAATTGAAATTTCTATTTTGCCCAGTCGTCCTCGTCTAAATAAAGAGCCATTAAGTGCGCGTTTGAAGATTTTTTCGTGGGAGGCTGGCAAAGGTAAGGTGCCTATCAATATGATGAGTTATCAATGGCAGGAAAATGAATTAACTAATTTAAAGTTATATATACCAAAACAATATTACAACTCGCCAAATATAATGACCGCCAGCCTAGAACTTTCGAGTTGCTATACACCGAGAGATTTAGGGCTAAATACTGATAGTCGTCGTCTGGGAGTGAAGATTGAAAGCTTGCTTTATCACCCTCAATAATATGATTGCGGGCTCGCTCACTTATTTTTGAATGATGAGCCACTTTGGCGTTTTGAATCGAACGATAGACCAATATAGCCAAATATAAGTAAGCGCAAAAATTCCAGCACAGATTTTGAGGGCTATATGGTTGTTCCAAAATATAACTGCAGGAATAACGGCAACGCTGGAGAGCAGCCAAAGGTAAGGCGCTGTAATAGCATTGCGTTGGGTGAGTAATTTACTCTCGGTGCTACCAATGGCCCAACGAACAGCTCGTCTATAAATGATTTGATGAAGATGCGCTGCATCTGGTAGTCCGGGGCTGACGTGTTTGAGTGCTACCCGGCGATAGACAGTAAATAACGTCTCAAAAATTGGGTAAAAGCAAAGCAACAAAGGAAACCATTTGGAGACGGTGGGATTTCTGAGAACCAGGAGCAGTGACAACTCTGCTATCCAAAAGCCAATCAAATAGGCTCCACCATCTCCTAAAAAAATGAGGCCTTTGGGATAGTTCCAAAAGAGAAAGCCCACAATAGCCCCGATACCTGCTAAAGAGCACACCATGATGGGATAGTCTTTGATTTGAAAGGCGACATATCCTAATGCGGTGAGGATGATAACGGCTACTGCGCCTGAGAGACCATGATAGCCATCAATGAGGTTGAAAGAGTGCGCAACGCCGGCCACGCAAAAGCAGGTAAAGATCATTGAAATAAAGGGAATAGACAGAATCCAATCTACCCCAAATATTTGCACATTAGTGAGCCAAGAATTGAGAAACCATCCAGCTAACGCAGCAGATACCATGGTAGCTAATAGCCGCTCTTTAGCACCAATTTTTTTGGTGAGATCTTCTAAAAGGCCCACTAAAAAGCAGGGTAGTGCTGAAACTAGCATAAGGGTGGTAAACGATGCAACATTCAGATCGTTGGCCCAACGTGGGATGAGAGCGCACCCAATCGCGATAAAGATCGGTAGGCCGCCAATACGGGGGACTGGACTGGCGTGAAACTTTTGAATTCCCTCTAAATCAGTATCTCCGGTGAAATGGGTATGAAGGTGTTGAAATCGGATAATCAGTAGACACCCCAGAAGAGATACAAATAGCGCTATCAATACAGCTGACATAGGGTTAAAGGTCTTTTAATGAATGAGTCTGGTAAACGGACAAAAGGTATACAGCGCAAAAGGACGGTAATAGTGCACTACTTTACCATCCCAAGTGTCTGATTTTAGGGGTTTTTCGAAGTAAAATCATACATCTTAATCAAGGTAAGAAGCGCTGCTAAACAAAAACTAGAGAAATATGATTATTAGCTACCAGGAAGTGACCCATTGGTTTAGAACCAATTTCAAAGTGCTAGTCATTATGGAGGTACTTTGCTTGCTGGTTGCAGGCGGATATTTTCTTTTTGCCCCTAGAATATATGAGGCCAACTTTTCGATTGGATTACCTAAAGTTCCATTAGTGTCGAGTCAACCTAATAGTCCCAATATCCGATTAATGCTTTCCCCGCAGGAGTTCATTCGTCCTACCCAGGACCCTATGGCCTACTCTGATGAGTTTGTGAAAAACTGCATGGCTCAGGATACTAACGCCAATCGCAAGAAAATGATCAACGCGCTCCAGTTAGGTGTTAGGCAACAAGGAGATGTTATAGCCTTCACTTTGAGACTAGAGGGTCGTGAGCGCACGGCTACTTGCGCTAATTTATTTCTCGCAAAGGTCCTCGAGGACCTAAGTATTGCGCAAGAAAATTATCTCAAGATTCCTGCGGCAAGTAGCGCTGCGCAAGCTAACCCTGACAATATAGTAAAACCCTCTTTAATTCAGGTAGTGCGAATGAGCGATTCATATATCAATCCAGATTTAATTAAAATATTCACCACAGCTGTCTTAGCTGGAGCTTTTTTGACTATGTTTTTATCGGTCATGAGAAAGCGTTATCGTAATTAGTATGAGGCAAAAGTACAGTCAATTTTTTTTGGTACTCGTTATCTGTTGTGCCATTCACGCACTCGTGTTTTTGCGTTCAATACCGGTTTACTTTTTGCCTGATTTAGCTTTGATTTTGTATTTAGCCTATAAGTTCAAAGATCTGAACCAAGAGGTATCCCCACTGTTGTTTGTTGGCTTAGGCCTATTGATTGGATTTTTTCTACTCTCACCAGAACCTTCCCAGACGGAGTTTCCCAATAATTACATCGTGACCTTAAAGCCCTTTGCTTATATTTGTATCCTAGCTTTGTATTCTCGAAATCCCCCGCAAGTTAATCTTAGTAAATGGGTCCGCATGTTTTTAGTGTTGTACCCACTTATTTTGCTATGGAATTTACTGCTTGTACATTTACAAGAAAATGCGAACCTAGCCCAGCTGATGACTAGACGACCCTATTTTATTTTTGAAAATAATTTTGAAATTACCTTTTACTTAAACTGTTTTACTATTGTTTTCTTTGTTCTGGGTGAAAGACGCTTACGTGATTTTATTCTTTTGGTTGCCGTCATTATTTTGGCAGGGAGTCGCTCGGGATTGTTATCCTTTGCATTTATTTTTATCTTTTATTTTTTAGCAGTTAGTTGGCGTTATAAGATAGCAGCAATTACATTGTTAGGGTTAGCTATAGCCTACATAGGTAAGGGAAGAAATATTAGTGCCCCTGTTAATACTATTGATCGAGTACAGTCCTTATTGGCTCTCTTATCACACTATGAATTTAGTATCATAGAGGTATTAAAGATACCATTTGGCTATGGTATTTATATCAAAGTGCCAGGTCATGTTTGTGCAAAATTACCTGATTTTGCAGAGTGGTTCACTGGCAATAGCAATAATTGCGACCCTTTGATGTTGCAAGCTTTTTATACTCGAGCTATGTATCAATTCGGGATTTACATCACGTTTTTAGTGCCCATCCTATTCTTCCTGTTGGTTAAAAAAGAAATGGGCTGGCGTTTAGCAATTATTACATTGACCCCTATGGCTTGTGTTGCTACTTCTGTGGGCGGCTTTTCCAATGGCCTGGCTTTTTGGGGTGTTTTGATCTCTATTTATGTTTATTTGCAGCATACCTATCCAATTTTATTTCCTAGTTATGCGCCAAAAGCCATCAGGCTTGCTACATAGAAAGTCGCCTTATGCTTAGTATTGTGACAATCAATAAAGATAACCAAGCGGGTTTACAAAAAACTATCGAGTCTTTAAAGCAACTTAATGGTCACGAATTTCAATGGATCTGTATTGACTCATTGTCCAGCGACCGGTCAATGAAATTGGCTAATGAGTTTAAAAGCGACGGTGATGTAGTGATCTCGGAAAATGACTCTGGTATTTACAATGCCATGAATAAGGCTATTACTTATGCCCAAGGAACTTTCATCTTATTTCTTAATAGCGGAGATATCCTGGCACCTAAAATCCAATCTTTGGAATTTATGAACGCTTTTTTCGGTGCTGATCTGGCTTTATTTGGGTTTGAGATTCGAAATCAACTGCGTACCCCCAGGACTAATGCCTGGCGTTTTTGGTCAATGCCAACATCTCATCAAGCAATTATGTATTCGAGAGCTTTACTCCAGCAAAATCCCTTTGATGAAACCTATATTTTTGCAGCCGATTTTGAGCACTATTTACGAATTAATCGAAATAAATTAAGAATTTATCGCGATGATTTTTCATTAATTGTCAATGAGCCCTACGGAAGTGACTCACATTTGCCGGCGCTCCTAAATGAATATCGTCTCGCACTTATTAAAAATGGCTCACCGAAGGTATGGGCTCACTTTGTTTATTGGTTTAAAACATATTATCTAAAGTCGGCACTACGAAAGTGCGCTTAGAATAGCAACATTAATGAACATATATATTCAATGAATCTTACCGCCATAATCCTGACGCTCAACGAAGAAATTCACTTAGAGCGATGCCTTGAAAATGTTCTCAAGTTGACGTCTCAAATAGTAGTTGTCGATTGTTTTTCCACAGATAAAACCTTAGAGATCGCTAACAGTTATGGTGTAACTGTATTACAGCGGACATGGGATGGATCACATTCAACCCAAGTAAACTGGGCTTTGAATCAGTTAGCTGCTTTGCCCATCAAAACAGATTGGGTAATACGTATTGATGCTGATGAAGTATTGACTCCCGAGTTGGTATCGCAGATTAAGAACACTTTAATCGAGACTCCAAATGAAGTGAATGGCATCTCTTGTATTCGCAAGATTAAATTCCAGGGGAAATTGATCCGTTTTGGTGGAGTGGGTTCCAATCGCGTCATGCGCTTATTTCGTTATGGCTTTGGCCAATCTGAATCTCGTTGGATGGATGAGCATATTAAGGTTCAAGGCCATACAATGGCGCTAGAAAGTATCCTGATTGATGACAATTTACGCTCCTTTAGTTGGTGGATTGAAAAGCATAATGGTTATTCGAGCCGAGAGGCAGTAGATTTACTAAATCTGGAGTTTCAATTTTCCCGACAAAATTCGGTTGCCATCTTATCGTTAAATAATTCTTCGATTGGCTTAAAGCGCTGGATTAAAGAAAATATTTATGCTAAGTTACCAGGCGGCGTCCGCTCTTTAAGTTATTTTATATTGCGCTATATATTACTACTAGGCTTCCTAGATGGGGCCCGCGGAACACAATTTCATTTTTTTCAAGCACTATGGTATCGCTATATGGTGGATTGCAAGGTAGCTGAAGTGAAGCAATACATCAAAGAGTATCAGGTAAGTCCAGCGATAGCAGTGAAGAAGGTATTGGGAATTGAATTGGAAATCAATACTTGAAAATAAGCATCATCACTGTTACGTTTAATAGTGCCAAGACAATCGAGGGCACCATTGAGTCAGTATTGAGTCAAAAATGCCCAAATATTGAATATATTATTATCGATGGTGGCTCTACCGATGGCACAGTTCAAATCATTGAACGATATCAAAAGCGCATTAGTAGGTGGATTTCAGAAAAAGATCATGGTATGTATGATGCCATGAATAAAGGAATTTCCATTGCTACTGGAGACGTAATTGGTATTCTCAATTCTGATGATGTGTATATGAATGCCTACGTCGTCAGTGATTTAATGGCATTAATGCATGCTAAGAAAGCGCAAGTAGTTTTTGCTGATTTGATTTTAGTGGATCAAAATGATGACAATAAAATTTTGCGATATTACGATTCGGGACGCTTTCATCCCAATAAATTTCAGTATGGTTGGATGCCTGCTCATCCTACGGTGTTTGTAAAGCGTGAGCTTTATGATGCTGTGGGACTCTTTTCTACCACTTATCAAATTGCTGCCGATTATGAAATGCTGATCAGAATCTTGGCAATCCAAAGAGCGCGCTATGCCTATTTACCTAAACCGGTAGTTCGAATGCGTTCTGGCGGTGCAAGTACTGCTGGGTTATCACGTAATTGGATTTTGAACAAAGAGATTGTTCGGGCTTGTAGAGAGAATGGCATTTATAGCAATTTGGTAATGTTGCTCTTAAAGATTCCTGCAAAGTTATGGGAGCGTTTGGCGCCCCAAAAGCGCTTTTGATCTTTAATTAGGATTTGTAAAAAAAGAAATTACGCATTTTCTTAAGCGGCTCCCAAATTGCGTTTAGGGGTGCCATGAAAACTCCCCAAAGTTTATTTTGGCTATCACTGAGTTGAGAGCGCACCCAAGGCTCACAAGCTTCAAAACCTGGAATGGAATTAGAGCTACTATTCTTTTTATAGAGAATAGTACGAATTTTCCACAAGAGAAAATAATTATGTTGCCCATGCTGATAAAATTTATTAAGCATAGCCAAATCTGATGAAAGCATACGTACAAAATCTTTTTGCATATTATTGGGATGCACTCGAATTTGAACAAATATTTGATCGATAAAATCAAATGTATATTTTTGAGCTATACGAAGCCACATATCCCAATCTTCGGAGGCGACGAGCGTTTCATCAAAATAGCCGATATCTTGAAATACGGAAGCGCAAATCAGAACACTGCTTCCGCTACCTGAAATAAAGTTTCCAGTTTGTAGATGAGAAGAAATATGACCCCGTAAACGTGGTTGAATAATGATATCGTTACCAAGAATAGGCTTAGATTCTTCATCAATTAATTCATAAGCGCAATACACTACGCCGAGCTTTGGATCACTTGAATTACCAAAGATTGCTATCTGCGCTGACAACTTATGAGATAGCCAGATATCATCCGCATCTAATAAGGCAATATAAGGCGCGCTGGCCGCCTTGATTCCAGTATTCCTGGCGCTGGCCAGACCCTGGTTCTCTTGATAGATGATGTGAATAGTTAGATTTGGATACTTTTGGCAAAACTCATCTACCACCTGAGCAGTATTGTCTTTAGAGCCATCATTGACGATGATGATTGATTGAATAATGTTGCCTTGTATAGCAATAGACTCTAGAGTTAAATCAATATAGCGCCCTGCATTGAATGCCGGAATGACAACATCTACTAGTTTTCTAGCGGAGTCTATCGCAGACATGATTTTTTAATCTTTTTGAGAAGCGGGATGATATCAAAAGGTAGAAATCGAGCAAATTGCTTTGCAAGTAACTTTTGATAGGCGCTTGTTAATAGCACCTTACAGTCCTCAAAACCTTTTTGAATCGATGGGGCGGACTGAGGGAACTGCGCTATCTTAGAGTCTCGAATTTTCTCTAAAATCGTTAAATGGATTACTTGTGTTGAATGAGGTGTTATAAAAGACTCATTTGTCATCGCTCCAATCAATGTACGAATGTCCTCATCCCCAAAAGATGGAATCAGTACTTCATTAATAGCATACAGAGACATCAATCGCGCGCGCTCTTGCATAACTTCTAGCTTGGCACGAGAGATGCTATTAGGTAACTCTCGATAGAGTATCAAAGTTTGCGGCAAGTTAGCCACTTCAAATTTTTTAGCAATGCGTAGCCAGAGATCGTAATCTTCAGGAGGAAATTTTTCTTTTTCTTCTGGATAAAGTCCGCTTTGAATTAAAGCGCTTTTGCGGATCATGACTGAGCTATGTACAAAGCAATTAAAAAAGAAGAGTTTTATCTGGATTTCACCATTCAAATAGGGGTGGCGTAAGTAGCGGTCTGTTAGGGTGTTTTCCAGAATGATATTAGCCCAACTTCCAAGTAAAGCACAGCGGGGGTTGGCATCAAGATACCGCACTTGCTCGGCTAAGCGATTTGGAAGGCTAATATCATCAGCGTCTTGTCTGGCCAAATAAGTGCCTTCAGAGAGGGCAATAGCTCTGTTAAGGGATACTGGCAAACCTGCATTAGCTTGGTTGATGATTCTGATACGCGGATCAGCAAAAGATGACATGATTTCTAAAGACTGATCGGTAGAGCCATCATTAATGATGATAAGCTCAAAATCCTCAAAAGATTGCGCCAAAATACTCTCAATTGATTCGCGCAAATAAGCCTGGGCATTGAAAGCGGGGAGTAAAATGCTAATCTTGGGGGTCATGGATTGGAGGCTATTGGCATCGCGGGTCAAACTCAATTAAAGGGTATTTTGCCTGTGTTTTAAAGATACAATACTTTTAATCAATTTATTCATTTTTTATGGTCAATACTACGTCAAAAAAACGCATCGGCATTATCACGATCGCTACCGGACGGTATTACGATGAATTTATCCCTACGCTCAAAAAAAGTATTGATACTTATCTATCTCACCCCTCCCTCCAGATTACATTTTATTGCTTTACTGACTCTAATCAGCAAGAGAAGGGGGTCGAGCACTTTCCTATTAAACATTTAGCTTGGCCCTTTAGCACCTTGATGCGCTTTCACTCTATTGCTGAGCAAATGCCGACATTAGAGAAAAATGACTTTTTGCTCTATATGGATGCGGATATGAAGCTGGTATCCCCAATGCCAGTTAATATATTTGATCACGCGCTGATCGCGGTAAGGCATCCCGGATTCGTACAAGGCTCAGCACCTTTTGAATTAGATCGTTCTGATAGTGCTTACATACCACCGCCTTTACGCAAGGATTATTTTCAAGGATGTTTTTGGGGCGGAAGTGCTGGCGAATTTAAGGCTTTGATTGCGAAATTAGCTAAGCAGGTAAATCAAGATCTGTCTAGGGCATCGATTCCGATTTGGCATGATGAATCGTATTTAAATCATTATTTGGCATCTCGAGATTGTTTTACTCTCTCACCTCGGTTTGCATGGCCACAGGGTACTCCAGAAAATGGTGAACAGTCCTATGTATTACATCTAGAAAAGCCTCATAATCAAATTCGTCAGGTCGATGAACATCTATTTGATGTCAATGTAATTCAAAACGATCAAGATCTCGACTCACAATTGCAATTTTATAAGAGACTCTATCTGGTATCTCATGAAAAATGCCAGCGCTTAGAGTTACGCTTAGCGAATAAGAACATCATTTGGCAGCAAATTAAAGAATGGCTCGCTTATTATAAAAACAAAAATAAAACTGCTAAAAAAACTAAAAAATCATGATGCCTAATCAAGTATATTCTGAGCCATTAGTATCCATTGTGTTGCCCACCATGAATGGCGCTCAATTTATTGGCGACACGATTGATGCTATTTTAAATCAGACTTTAAAAAATTTTGAACTCATCATTATTGAAGATGGCTCAACTGATAATACAGCCGAGGTGATTAAGCGATATACCGATCCTCGGATTCGCACTATTTTTCAGGAAAATCTAGGTGTTTGCAGGGCAACCAATCTTGGATATGCTATGGCTCGTGGAAGATATCTCAGTCGCCACGATCATGATGATATTTCTTTGCCTACACGTTTTGAAAAGCAGGTGCAATTTTTAGAAACACATCCCGAGATTTCATTTGTAGGCTGTTGGGCGCAGATTTGGTCTGAAGGTAAACCCACTAGTCGAATGCATGAGCATCCGACCACTCCCGGATGCATTGCCTTTTCTTTATTATTTAACTCACCCTTTGTTCATTCTTCCTGCCTCATGCATAAAGAGGTTTTCGAAGTAACCGGTGGATATACGTTAGATTCCGATCGGATTCCACCTGAAGACTACGAATGTTTTTCTCGGATTTCACGATCTTTTGCAATGGCTAATATTCCCGAGAGCTTGGTGATCTATCAAGAGGTAGGTAATAGCATGTCCAGCGTTTTACGTGCAGAGCAAAGTCCAGTCAAGAGTAAGTTTGTTTCTAATTTAGTCAGAATTTCTTCTGAAAATCTAGCGTTTGCTAGCGGATTACAGGGCACCAATCAGCTAACTAATGACTTTGGAGCACTTGCGCATCAAGATTATGGGCGCTTATCTGAGCGATACAGCTATGCCGCCATTAGAGATTTAGTAATCCAAGGTGCTAAAGATATCGCTACCCATTTTAACGAGCCAGCCGTTTTGAATTTGCTCAAAGAAAAGCTATTGTGGCTTGATTACCAATACCATACCCAACAAGGCAATACCTATCATTGGGTTCGCTTAAAGTACTTGTACTTAAATAGGTCGATTCATGACAATTTTGGATCGATTGGGCGCTTGTTTAATAAGTGCAATCCGTTTAGAGTGGCGTAAGCCTATTCTGCAGATATTAAAAAGCCGTCTTATTTAATAAAACTTGCAAAATATCTTGACGACCTCTAATAAGACTAATAAGCCCGTTGTGCTGCAAGTGAGCACCTTGGATAAAGCAGGCGGTGCTGAACAGGTGGCATGGAATCTATTTAAGGGTTATCAAGCCGCTCAAATGGGCTCATGGTTGGCAGTAGGAAAAAAGCGCAGTAACGATCCTAATGTCTTTGTGATTGCCAAAGAAGGTGAAAAAGGATGGTGGGGTCAAGTTTGCGACGGCTTAGCTAGCTTACTTAATCCCCTATCCGGAAAGCTGCGAGGAGTTTTACGCTTACAAGCAAATATCAAAGAAGTGGGCAAAGGAAACGATTGGATTGCGGATCTACGTGGCCAGGAAAATTTTTATTTTCCGGGCAGCAAAGATATTCTTAAGCAAGCCCCAGAAGTACCTTCTATTTTGCATTTACATAATCTGCATGGTGGGTATTTTGATCCTCGTGCCTTAGTAAATTTAAGTACACAAGTACCGGTGGTACTGACCTTACATGATGCTTGGTTACTCAGTGGAAATTGTGCCCATTCATTTGGTTGTGAGCGGTGGAAAACAGGATGTGGCAATTGCCCGGATCTTACAATTTACCCAGGTTTAAAGGTCGATTCAACTGCTGCAAATTGGCAACGTAAAAAATCTATATTTGAGCGCAGTCGCCTTTTTATAGCTACCCCATCTCAGTGGCTGATGGATAAGGTGCAAGATTCTATTTTAGCCACTTCAATTATAGAGTCCAAAGTGATACCCAATGGTGTTGATACGAGTATTTTTCATCCATCAGACAAGGTGTCAGTACGAGCAGCTTTAGGCTTGCCTTTACATGAGCAAATTATCCTATTTGTTGCAAATGGTATTAAAAATAATTTATTTAAAGATTACGAGACCCTTCAAAAAGCAATGAAGTTAATTGGGGAAAATAATACTAGCCCCTTACACTTTATTATCCTAGGTGAGAGTGGGTTAACGGAAAAAATAGGAATGGTAACTATTCACCATATTTCAAGAATAACTAATACTTCTTTGATTGCTCAGTACTACCAAGCAGCAGATATGTATGTTCACACAGCTAAAGCTGATACCTTCCCAACAACTATTTTAGAAGCGATGGCCTGTGGTCTGCCGGTAGTGGCTAGTAATACCGGAGGAATACCGGAGCAGGTAGATCATGGGATAACAGGGTTTTTAACACCTGTTGAAGATCCTGTAGCTCTAGCGCAGGGAATTGAAAATATTTTGCAAAATACTGCGTTATGCAATGCAATGAGTTCCTCCGCACTTCAAAAAGTTTACGCTCATTACACTTTGGGCGTGCAAATCAAAACATATTTAGCCTGGTATAAAAGTATCATTTCTAGGCACTAGCGTTTTCCGACCGCTAAAAGAATAATTTTTCTAAGTATGGGTTCAGCATACTTTGCTATTAAAAAAGCAGTCACTGTAAGTAAGATAATTCCCGGCCATGGGGTGAGGATAGAAGGCATTAAAGGAAAATGATTATGTATCTTTATTGTGAAAGCCACCATGGAGCTCTCGTGAATCAGGTACAGAGGATAACTAATAAATCCAATAAATAAGAATGGTTTATATGTAGCAATCCTAGCCCCAACTTTGGTAAATAAACTACAGACAAAGGCACAATAAATTAGTACACACGTAACAGCTCCCCCCAAGTTTAGGCCCGTAGCAAGATAAACAGTTGGAGGTAGTAGAAGGAGAGAAATGTAGATGAATCGCTTATTCTTTTGGCTATAAGCTAAAAATAAGAGAGCGCCTATAGCAAACCAACCAAAGTAGTTTAGTGAGAGCAGGTCAAAGAGCAGAAAACTAATTCTAGCTCTTTCAAAAGCAGGGTAAAGTTGGATAGTAAGATTATAAGAAAAATTTACCAAGAAAAGAGAAATAAAAAAATAAATTGAATAACTCTTATTCAAGAAATAAAGACCACCAAATATGAAATAAAATTTAACCTCTACAAAAAGTGACCAAAATGAACCCTCAATAGGGCTTGCACTAGTTCCGATTAGTTTAGTGAAAAAAAGGGGATCAATAAATAAAATTCCAACAAATAGATCAATAAATTTAGGGATTCCACCTGGCCTTTCAATTAGAAAATGCGCTGAAAAAAAGATAATTATGGTTGAAATAAGCATTGCAGGAAAAAGTCGTATCCAACGCTTAAAAATAAAATCTCTATAAGAATTACACTTGCTAATGGTCATGTAGATGACAAACCCTGAAATTAAAAAAAATAGTTCTACGCCTAAATTTCCATATTTAAAAAGTGGAAATTCTTTGTATTCAGTTGCCCAAGGTATTAACTGCGGCCATCTTGCGTAGGAATGAAATAAGACGACAAGTAAAATAGCAAAGCCTCTGAGGCCATCCAAAGCCGGAATTCTTGGTAATGATTTATCCATGGAGGAGAATCTATAACTTAGCAGTAGATGCTATTGAAATGTAGCACTAATCAACCCAATTCCAAGGGATCGATCATCATCGCTAATGCCCAAAGATTTTGGACTTTCGGCCTTCGGTATCTCAAACTTAATCTTCAATGTACCTAGATTTATTGCTGAAGCAGGAATTATTAACTTAAGTATATTTTGATCAAACTTATTTAGTTTAAATTGAATTGACTTTTCATTGTTAAGGGTAATAATAATATCTTGTGTGGGCAGTTTGGGGCTCACAAATGCTCTCATATTTAAATCAAGCGATTGAATTGGATTTTTTGGAATAGGAAGCTCAAGTATTGCCTCTTTACTAGTTGACCAAACACCCCAATCCTCTGAACTTGAAGACCATCCTTTTTTTAAGAAACACTGGGTAGCATTATTAGAAAAGTGAATTGGTGTTTTCGATCTAGGATAAATCTCATCAATTGGTATTATACGTTGAAAAGTAGCGTAAACCAGGCGTCCATCTATTTTAATCTGATCAATAAGAGTAAAGTCTTTATTTTGCGAATATTGCTTAGTATTACCAGCAATTGATGTAATTACAAAATCTGAACACTGCTCAGACCTAGTACCATCAATTCTATTTTGATCTGCTTTTGTTAATAAAAATGTATTCTCCCAATAGGGGATTTGCCAGTATCCCCAAGCAAGCCCTTGCATTTTATTAAAAATAACAACAGTTTTATTGGGGATTAATACTAGAATTTTTTCAAGTGGGCGCTTATAAGCTACTCCCCAATAATCCACATCAAAATTTTTAGTCCAATTACCCGCGAGAATATTAAAATATAAATATTGGTAAGGATGGTTTCTTATCATCCAAATTCCCGTCCAAACGATTGAAATAGTCACTACAAATAAAATGATTCCTTGGAAAAGACGCCGTGATTGAGCCCAATTCCAAAGGCAAAATAGACCATGTGTAGAGATCAAAACAAAAGCAGGGTAAATAAAATAGAGATGCCTCCAGCCGTTATAAAGAATAGAATTAAGAGAGATTACGGCTACAAGGGGTGCCCAAAAAACCCCCAAAGTGATTACATCTTGCAGTTCTGTTGAATTATTCCAAAGTGTGAGTCTACGACTAAGAATTTTTTTAATAATAAGTACACATCCAATGAGAAAGAAAAATAGATACAGAAGAGGTGTTGTGACAGAGATCCAAACTGGGATATAGTACCAAGGTACATTTACCCCATTGATTATTCCGCCCATAAAAAACATCATTCCACTCCAGCGAAAATTAGACATGTTTTTAAATGCTTGAATAAAATTAGTAATAGGATTTTCCCAAAGCCAGGGCCAAAATGCATAAGTAAAAAATAAAAATACTATTAAATAAATGGGTAATAGTCTTATATATTCTTTACTTAAATTATTACGTTTTAAAATTTGTATACCAAGAACAAAGATTGTTGCAAGGGGAATAATCGTAGCCATAATCCGCGAATCAATTGCAATAGCACATGCAAGCCCATGTAGAAAGGCAGTTTTAAATGATGGATTTTGGATAAAGTTAACAAGAGTATTAAAACCAATAACAAACAGAGACATAAATACAAGATCTTTGTCATTAAAGAAGGAATCTCCAAATATACGAGGAGAAAAAACTAGAAATGTAGCCGCAACGAATCCCCACTTCCAGTCTGCGTACCTTTTTTCAGCCAAGGCATAAACTGCAGATACGCCACCGAGAAAGATTAAAAATGTTAATCCATGTCTGAAATAAAGAGCGTTAGCAGTTGACTTTATTTGAAAAATTTTTATTAAAAATTCAGCAGGTAGTTCAAATATAACTCCATAATCTCTATCATTAAAATTAAGAAAAACGTCTGTTGCATTTTCCAAGGGTATTGAACCGTTTAATAAAAATGAAATATTAAAAAGATTTGCAATGTAATTTAAACTGATATTACCTACTAAGCGAGATTGCTGTTCGTCAGTAGAAATTCCATAATCTGTAAATGCAAAACTTCCTACAAGTGCAAGTAATAGAAGGCTAAATTGGGGAATCCAAGCAGATAATTTCATTAGATAATTATTATTTCATAGTGAGACTAATTTTCTCATAATTAATAGAATATTAAAGAAGTTTTTACCTGTCCTTATTACAAAAAAACGCACATTTTAAATGTGCTTAGATAGAGTTCCAACATAATTGGACGCTATATATCGCAAAACATGATATGTAATTGAACTTTTGTATTAACAAGTAAAATAGCTTTATACAATAGAATAAATAAGGAAAGTTATGACTATTGCAGTCGTAAAGCAAGAGCCAGTTCAGTTGTTGCAACTTACTTCTTTGCGGTTTTTTGCTGCACTAGCGGTTCTTTTTTTTCATCAAGGTTATTTAAAATCCCTAGACAACCCACTCAAAGATTTTGCGGTAATTTTTTTTAATGAGGGCTACTCTGGAGTATCTTTTTTCTTCGTATTATCAGGATTTATTCTAGGATATTCTTATCAGCAAAACATTGTAACCAAAACAATTTCAGTAAAAAAATATTTACTCTTAAGACTATCGAGAATATTTCCGCTACATTTATTTACAGCACTTATTTTTATTTTATTTTTATTTTTAGCAAATAAACTAAGTGTTGATTTTTTAAAATCTACCCTTTTGAACCTTCTATTACTTCAAAGTTGGGTTTCTTCGCCAAACTACTATTTTTCATTGAATGCTGTTTCTTGGAGCCTTTCTGTTGAGTTGTTTTTTTATTTCAGTTTTATATTATTAGTAGGATGTTCTACTAAAACATTAATACGTCTCGCCCTAGTTTTGCTCATTGTGATTGTGACCTTGGCTGCTTATATTATCTTTAAAGGTGGCGGTAGTTGGACCGCTGAAAACGGCGATCTTAAATTAAGTCATTGGGTGTTTTATATCAATCCAATAGTGAGATTACTGGATTTCATAACTGGCTTACTAATATATAGAATTTCCTCCACAAAAGTTTATAAAAAGTATTCATCTTTCAATGAGGTTTTTTCTATTTCTCTTTTATTTCTTGGAACATATATTTTTAGTGTCTATCAATTTCCAGAAATTTTAAGATCCCAACTTCTATATTTGCCATTGATTGCTTATGTCATATATTCATTTGCAAATGGTGAAGGAGTTCTATCAAAAAGACTAAAAGGTAAAAATCTTGTGTTGCTTGGGGAGGCTTCATTCGTGCTTTACATGATTCATCAGCCAATAATAACTATTGCATTTGAAAATTATAAAAAACTATTTCCAACTGTCCCTATAATTATTTTTTCAATAATTATTAC
>Ga0114964_10000671_pt1 | contig 26040 bp, 24 predicted proteins | sample C_131016_MF_Meta_FD_92638 | JGI IMG/M metagenome (GOLD analysis project Ga0114964, IMG submission 92638) | Freshwater microbial communities from Lake Croche, Canada to study carbon cycling - C_131016_MF_MetaG | ecosystem: Environmental > Aquatic > Freshwater > Lake | place: Lake Croche, Canada...
CTTCCGTATATCTGATGCGTTGCATATAAACCTCTCCGTTTCATTTTCGACATTATCAAATGTCTACTGAAATCGGGGAAGTCCAAATAGATTGGTCAAAGTTCAGTAGACTCTTGATACGAGCGGATGCATCCATCACCACAATCTTATCAAAGCTGTTATCAATAATTTCTTTAAAGTGCATCACACTAAATCCATCCTTTACTTTGATAATCCTTACTTCTCCTAATTGAACAAAGTCAATTAAGGTTTTTAGTGCGTTTTGATAGGACTCATGACTCACAATCGTGTTGATACGTTCTGGATTAACACCACCCGTCGGAAGGTAAGGCAATTGAATCAATTCTCCATCTTGCATATTTTCTCTGGTCAGTCTTTCTTGTAATTCAGTAAGAAATCTAAACAAGCAAACATAATCTTCATTATGCTTAACACTTGATTTACCGATTAATAAAAACTCTTTGTAGCGATTTATCCAGTCACTAATAGCCCAACGCATTTCACTTAATGAACAGTAATAAGATTCAGTCGTGATTAGGCTTTCATCCCAGATAGTTAAGTTTCGTTTGACTCCTTCATATTCAAGCAGCTTAGAACAATTACCCATTTTGCTGTCACTAATCACTCGAGCATGACTCACTAATAGAAATTGATATTTATGCAAGGCATTTGATTCAATTGATGGAACTGAAAACTCTTTCAGTGCGTGGTATATCCCAATTTTAGAGGCATCAACGCCAGTTTCAATCATTGCCTCTTTCATCTCATTAAGCTGCTCAATACGTTCAGCACAGATAAGCAGGCTTTTGTTGTGTTGTTGAAGCTCATAAGCTAATGCAATGACACAGGATGTTTTGCCCATCCCCGTTTCAAGTGGAAAGGCTATTCTGAACTTCTCATCACTATTGATTCCATGAGCAAGGGTTTTACATATTTCATTTAAAGCTCCCTCGTGCTGGGTGGATGGATTATTTCCATGTATTTTAAGAATGCTGACAACCTTATTAAAAATAGACTTTTCTAATTGGCTGCCAAATTCATTCTTGGAAATAGGAGCTACCTTTTTTGGAAATTCCCACTTAGTTTCATCCAAAGCATTAAAACCTGCTTTATTTAGATGATTGGGGTTGTAGCTCTTAATCTTTTTCCAAAACTCTGCTTGGTCATATTTAAAACCTTCAGAAGACCATGCATTAAGTAAATCCCAGACTTCTTGATGACTTCCATAGATATTAAGACAAGCAAATAAAATCTTTATCCAAGCCTCGTAAGGCAAGTCGGGGTCGATGAGGCTTAGGTGCTTTTCTAATGTTGCTCGCCGAGCATCATCCCATTCTGCTGAATATGATTCTGGGAATTTAATATGATTGATCGGTTGCGTTTTATTAAAAGCTAACCTCTCTAAAAGCCATGAAGGAAAATCAGCAAGAATTGTGTGATTGGTTATGACGTATTTTTTATCATTAAAGGTAGAGCCTGGACAAACCACCAAGCCACCATCAGCCCTAATATCCAAACCTGCTTTGCTAGTGCTTGTCTTTATATCTTGAGTTGTTTTGAAATAATAGTGAAAGCCATTTGAAGGGGTAGCTACTGTAAACGTCTCAGGGATTTGACCCATACTGGCTAGGGCGTCAGAGCCATTTTTACCATTCTTATTATCGACATCTAATACGATGATGCCTTTACCAGTTTTTATACCAAAGTTACAGTTAGGGAAGTTCTTTGCCCAACCAGATATTTGTTCTTCTGATTGGCATGCATGGCTTTGCCAATCGATGATGGCTGGGATTTTTTCATTACTTTTAAGTGGGAGGATTGGGAAGCCCAACTTGGCCATGCTAATTGCAGATTGTAATTTGTGATTACTCATATGTACTTTTCTCCTTGTAAGAGGCCATAAATAGCAATAGCCAGCTCTTTTGAAGCTAGCTTTTTAACTAAATTAGGTAGGTTGAGTGCAGCTAAGGAATAGCTGTTAGTGATTTATAAGATAAATTTATAATTTACCCTATCAGTATAACATAAACTTATCAATTTGTCAAGCATTATTTCTTTTTATAACAACAGCTTATTCTAACTTTAGATGGGATTTAATTAATGCCTAATACAGTCTTGGATATCAGTAAAGGGTCTTCACTTTTCATTACATCAACCAGGGAAATATCTTTCTTCGGCAGATAAAAATCTCCGTCAACAATATCGACAAGATAACCAACCCCTATTGAAATGAGTGTAGCTAATACAAAGACAAGGAATTTATGTTTATCTGTCTTCGTGACTGACCTTGCTTTGAAATAACGGTCAAATCCGTAGATAGCTAAAGAAAAAGCAATGGTAGAGAGTACAAAGTTAAGCATCAAATAGAACTCCTTAATTGAATTGTATTTTATAGAAAAGCAGGCATTTTGTTACCCAAGCCTCTCAAGAAAGTTCTCAGCTCTTAAATGGGTATACCGTTGAAGCATCTGCAAAGTTTTATGCCCGCTGATACTTCCCACTTCCATCACATTAAATCCTTTCTCAAATAACCGTGTAATGGCTTCGTGCCTCAAGTCGTGAAAGTGTAAATCCTTAATACCAGCTCTTTTACAAGTTCTTTTCCATACATTGACTACAGAATCTCGATTAGTCCAACTCCAGAACACTTGCTTAGAATCAATACGTCTTGGTGTAGCTTTCAAGGCTTCAATGGCTTTTAATGACAAGGGAATTGTTCTTGATTCACCGTTTTTAGTTTCTGGTAGGTAAGCGATTCTTTTATCAAGGGATAAGTTATCCCATGTCAATGATAGTAGTTCACCAAGCCTCATACCTGTCTCCATAGCAATAATGATTAAGCTCGTGAGTAAAGTGGCTCTAGAGGCATTAGAAGCTGATATAAGGGCTATCTCTTCGTCTGGGGATAGACGTCTTGTCCGTTGATTAGACACTTTAGGTTTCCTGATTTGAGAGCAAGGATTGCTTGGGATTGGAATAGACCACTCTTTAATTGCCATATCGAATATTTGACTGATAAGGCTTAGCTCATTGAGAACAGTCGAGGGTGATTTACCAGCATTGAGTCTTAAGTCGCGATAGGCAGCAATATGTTTGCTTTGTATTTGGATGATACGAAAGTGACCTAAATCCCTCTCAATTTTAAGAAGTCTGACCCGTTCGTGTTTAAAGCCCTTCTTATTGCAAGAGACCTCATCAAGATACTTTTGTAAGAGCTCAGAGAATGTTACTTTTTCTGCATCTTGTCGATTGACGTAAATACCACGGTCTAATTCAGACTCTGTTTGTCTTATCCAGACTTCTGCATCCTGACGTGTTTTAAAAGACTTACTAAGAGGGGCAGAACCTAACCGTCTCACTTGAGCTCGGTATGTTCCAGATGGCGTAATAGATAGTGTTGCCACGGCAACTTACTCCTTCACTGTGCATAATTTGTGCATACACGAGGAATAAATTGCCTTAAATGGCGTCTTTAATGGCTTACAAGAGGAAGGGTAGGTGAGTTATGAATCCATCGCTCTAACCAGCTGAGCTACATCACCCTTTATTAACTCGCACAAAAGCAAGCCCGCCATTCTATGGGTTTGGCAAGCCCTTGTCAAAACCTGCACATATTTTTAGATCATTAATCTTATTTCAATGCTGCAAAAATTTGGTCACGGATATCATTCATATCGCCGATCCCAGGCACAAATAAATGTTTAGGGGCGCCTGATGATCCAGTCTTTGCCCAACTTACATAGTAATCAACCAGTGGTTTAGTTTGGCTGTGGTATACCTCAAGACGTTTTAATACTGTTTCTTCGCGATCATCTTCACGTTGAACAAGATCTTCGCCAGTGACATCGTCTTTGCCTGCGGCCTTTGGTGGGTTAAATTTAACATGATAAGTACGACCGCTAGCTGGATGCGAACGACGACCGCTCATGCGTTCTACGATAGCTTCATCAGGCACATCAATTTCAACGACGTAGTCAATATCAACACCTGCTTTTTTCATAGCCTCTGCTTGAGGAATTGTGCGTGGAAAGCCATCAAACAAAAAGCCATTAGCGCAATCATCTTCTTTAATGCGCTCAGATACTAAGCCAATAATCACTGCATCTGGGACTAGGCCGCCGCTATCCATATAACTTTTTGCTTCCAAGCCCAATTGTGTTCCTGCCTTCACCGCAGCCCGCAACATATCACCAGTAGAGATTTGTGGGATATTGAATTTTTCTTTAATGAATGTGGCTTGAGTACCTTTGCCTGCGCCAGGTGCGCCTAGCAGAATTACACGCATGTTAATCTCCTGATGGTATGGGTTGTTTGCATAAAGGGGTGAAATTATATCAGGCTAGAAAGTTTGCAATCGAGACAAATTGTTCGACGGATAAATTTTCAGCTCGCAATTGAGAGTCAATGCCGATACTTGTGAATCCAGAATCGTCTAAGAATTCTTTAAGTGTATTGCGTAAGGTTTTGCGACGTTGACCAAAAGCTGCCGTGACTATTTTTGCAAATAGCGCATCATTTCTTGCTGTGTATGGGAGCGTTTTGTGAGGCACGCATCTTACAAAGGCAGATTCAACCTTAGGTGCGGGGTCAAAGGATTCTGGGGGCACAGTGATCAAATACTCCATTTTTAGTCGATATTGAAGCATCACGGAAAGTCTGCCGTATTCAGATGTAGAAGGTTCTGCCACCATGCGTTCAACCACCTCTTTTTGAAGCATAAAGTGCATGTCTATGACGCTCTCAATATTGGCCAATAAGTGAAACAATATCGGAGTAGAAATGTTGTAAGGCAAATTGCCTGTGACGCGAATTTTATTATTTTTGCTAAGCGTTGCTAGCTCTGCAAAATTAAACTTGAGTGCATCGGAATTATGAATAGTGATTTTATCTTTAGGGTAAAAGCCTTCCATCCAGCTAATAATATCTCTATCAATTTCTACGACATGAAGATGGTCAAGTTTCTTCATTAAAGGCTGAGTAAGCGCACCTAGGCCAGGGCCAATTTCTACCATTAAGTCATTAGCTTGAGGTGAGATAGCTTCTACCAGGCTATAAATCACTCCTTGGTCGGTGAGAAAATTCTGACCAAAGCGCTTCTTTGCTATATGTTTCATCTTGGTTTTATTTCTTGCGCTTAGCTAATTCAATTGCCAGATGAATTGCTGCCAGTAAACTGCCAATTTCCACCCCATCTTTGCCAGCGAGGTCTAAAGCGGTTCCGTGATCTACAGACGTCCGAATAAACGGTAGTCCTAGGGTAACATTAACCCCTTGGCCAAAACTTGCATGCTTCAGTACTGCTAAACCTTGATCATGGTACATCGCCAAAAAGGCATCAACGTTTGCAATGTTCTTTTGAGAGAACATTGTATCTGCTGGCATAGGGCCAATTAGGTTAATACCTTCAGCCCTTAGTTTTTCTAACACGGGTGTAATCGTTTTTATTTCTTCGTCGCCTAAATAGCCATCTTCTCCTGCGTGAGGATTAATTCCTGCAACCATAATTCGCGGATGCGCGATGCCAAATTTTTGAATGAGATCCGTATTAAGAATACGAATGGTCTTTGTAAGACTTTCAGCCGTTATCGATTCACTGACTTTAGTGAGCGGTAGGTGAGTCGTTGCTAGTGCAACGCGCATCCCAGCCCCAACGAGCATCATGACAACGTGATCAGTATTGGATTGTTCTGCTAAAAATTCAGTATGACCACTAAAATTAATTCCAGCTTCATTAATGATGCCCTTGTGAATGGGGGCCGTCACCATTGCATCAAACATTTCATCCATGCAGCCTTTAAGTGCTGTACGGAGCGTTTGCAAGACATAATTGCTATTATCTTTATTTAATTGTCCGGTAATGACCGGTTGAGTGGTGGCTTGGTGAATTAAAGTTAATTGACCAACTCCACTATGCGTTGATGGTATTTGAGTTTTCTGAAACGCTTGTATTTCGAGTACTATATTGCGCTCTTTTGCGCGATTTAATAAAGCATTCTGATCGGCGATTATCACGATTTCAGCTGGAATAGTTTGGCGTGCTAGCATCACGCAAAGGTCTAAGCCAATTCCCGCTGGTTCCCCAGCGGTAATCGCAATCCGAGGTAAGGTCTTTGTCACGGCAGTTTGTAACTTAGTACTTGTCTTCGAGTCTTAGCTCAACAAATGCACGATCACGAAGCTCACGCACCCAATCTTGATAAGCCTCATCAGATTTTCTAGCGCGAATTTCTTGGCGGGCTTTGATGCGGGCAGCCTCTTTAGACATGTCTTGTGAGCGGCGCTCAATTACTTGTAATACATGAAAACCAAATTGGGTTCTGATGACATTACTAATTTCTCCAGGCGCTAATCCATTCATTGTTTTCTCGAATTCAGGGACTGTGTCGCCAGGATTTACCCAAGATAAATCACCACCACTTTTGGCTGATCCATCATCAGAGTATTGGCGCGCTAGATCTTCAAATTTTTCACCATGGTCTAAACGTTCTTTAATGCCGTCCATGCGTTTTTTTGCATCACTCTCAGAAACTATTTCACTAAGTTTAATGAGGATATGACGTACATGGGTCTGACTTACCACTAAGGGCGATGACCCGCCCCTTCTATCGGTCACTTTTAGAATATGGAAGCCGTTAGGGCTTCTTAAAATCGGACTGAGGTCGCCTGCTTTAAGTGGTTTAATTGCATCAAGAAAGAGTGCAGGCATTTGCGATCCATTTTTCCAGCCCAAGCTTCCACCCTCAAGCGCATTTGGCGCATCAGAAAAACTGGCCGAAATTTTTGAGAAGTCTTTGCCTGCCTGCAATTGTTCAAGTGCATCTTCCGCTTTAGCCCGTAATTTTTTTAGATCATCAGGCGTGGTGTCTTCTCCAGCACGAATAAGAATATGTGAAATTTCATATTCGTCGTTACTGTTTGAGGCACCTTGCATCGAAATAAAGCTATCAATTTCTGATTCGGTCGTATTGATGCGGTTATCAACCTCTCGTTCGCGTAGACGCGCTAGAGTAATTTCATTGCGGATATCTTCTCTAAACTTTCTATATTGAATTCCATCTTCTAGCAAAGCCTTTTTAAATGCAGGGACGTCCATTTTATTTTGGCCAGCAATACGTTCGATGGTTTTGTCGAGCTGATTGTCATCAACGCGCAAGCCTGTCTGGCTGGCATACTGAAGTTGTAAGCGGTCAGTAATCATTCGCTCGAGAATTTGTTTTTGTAGAATGGCTGGCGGCGGTAATTCTGTGCCTTGTTTTTCCAATTGCGCAGTCACGCTTTTGATACGATCCGCTAATTCATTTTCGGTAATGACGACCTGATCAACAATGGCAACAATACGATCTATCTTGATAATTTCTGTTTGTTTGGTAGCCTCAGCATGACTAATTAAACTAAACGAAAAAAGACTGATAGCTAGTAGGAAAGTTTTTTTTAACATGGAGTTTTTTTGTATTTTACTCATTATATTCTTGTCGATAATTATCAGGGAGGAGGCCACTGCTTTTGTAGCCTGGAATATTACGATTAATCAATTGTAGCGGATTCGCGCCTATTGAGGCCATACCACCAAGTTCTAATTGGAAAAATATTGCGTAGTTGGCTGGACCGCTTGGTAAAGGTGACGTTGGCCCCGTTGCCACTGAAATCGTTTGCACTCGTTGAAATACAAAGCGAGATTGCCAGCAGCCCGCATCATATTCAATCCCACCGATGTTTTCAATAAATGATTTGTCTCGTAGTGAATAGTTCAAGCGGGCTAAACCATAGAATCTGTTTCCAAGTGGCCATTGTGTAGACATATTAACTTGGTCTAAATTGTCTTTAGTAAAGCGATAGCCAAAGTTAAGCACCTTGCCTGGCATTGGATTGTAACGCGCGCCAAAGTTGGCTTTAATCGTATCGCCAGTATCGGTATTGTATTGCCAAGCCGCATCCAGATTCCATTTGTTGACTAAATGTGCCGTTGCTGAAGCCACAAAGTCAGAGCTGGTGCCTGACCTGAGAACTTCATTGGGTAACCCAACTTTTTGGTCATCAAAATAAAAACGCTGACCTATTGTTGCAGCTAATCGTTGCTCGCCAGTATCAGCATCAATCATCCTTGAGCTAATTGAAGCACTTAGCTGATTTGCGTTGTTAATGCGGTCTCCACCTGAGTACTGATTCTCGGTAAACAAAGTGCCCATATTTAAATCAGTTAAGCCAGTATCGAATACAGGCAAATGCGATTGATCTTGATATGGGATGTAAACATAGAATAGACGTGGCTCCAGGGTTTGGGTGTAGTTGCGACTTACAATGCTCGTGTCACGCTCGAAGAATAAGCCGCTGTCTAGACTGAAAATTGGTAGTGTGCGGTCAGCTGTTTTATCATAGTTTATCCAAGCCCCAGTCTGCATAGGCGATGAACTAATGTTATCTAGATTGTAGCTGGTGTAATTCACACCTAATTTGGGTGTGACGTAACCATAAGGCTTATTCATAGGGAAACTGATGCTTGGGTAGGTGCTAAATCGAGTAGCAGATTTCACGTCAAATGTTGAGTTCTGATTTGCTTCAAATCTAACAAGTTGATTTTGTACCCTTGTAATTCCGCCCCAATCCCATTCCTTGGAGCCGTTGAGTGTTAATTGAGGAAGTCTTTCATAGGCATAGGAAACATTATCCAGAGTTTGATATTTTTGTGCCAATGCACCAAATTGCCATATGGGTCCTGAATAGTTAATGTTTGCTTGTTGTAATAAGTTCACCTGACTAGTCGTGATAATATGGGTTGAAAGATCTGAAAAGTATTGGCTATCTGAGACCCTTGCAACATCAATTCCCCCAGTCCACCCGCTTCCAAAGTTTTGCTGATGTTTAATTCTTGCAAAATAACGATCTTTTTGTGTCATGTCATCGGACGGAAGGAATTCAATATTGTCTAAACCGGAAAAGTTTTCTTCCAAGTATCGAAACTCCCCAGCATACTGTATTCCACGTTTACTTAACTCCCGAGTCGAAACAGTGGCATCCATGTTAGGTGAGATATTCCAGTAAAACGGAAGAAGCACCTCAAATCCGCTCTTGGTTGTTGTTCCCCAAGTTGGCGCTAGCAAACCTGATTTACGCTGGTTGGCATAGGGAAAGTTAATCCAAGGAGTATATAAAATAGGAACGCCCTTAAATTCAACAGTCGCGTTAGTTGCAACTGCCGTTTTGGTTTCATCATCGATTTTTAGCTGTCCAGATTTGATATACCAATCATCTGAATCTGCTTCACAAGTGGTATAGCGAGATTTTAACAATCTTTTTTTAGACTGCCCCTCAAAAAATAACATTTGAGCGTCACCGCGAGAGCTTACTTTTTTTGGTTCAACGGAGTCTTTGTTGTCGTTAGGTATTAAGGGTTGCATTTCACCATTGATCGGCTTCATATTTCTGTCAATAACGCCAGATAAAAGATCGTTATTGATTTCAGGCTTTTGACCGTAGATTCTTTCACCTAAATTTCCTAATGGGGATAGATTGATCAGCGGTTTATACATAAAGAAGGTTGCATTTGGCATTTCGCCAGTGCTTTCATCAATATTTAGGTGGAATGAGGGACCCTTGACGAGACTGTCATTACTCTCAATTGATGCGTTGCCTGATGAATGCGTCATTCGATTCTGTTCATCAAACTCAATGCGATCCCCAAGTATGATATTGCCGCCAGCTTTAAGGGATGCGTTTCCCAAAGAGGTTAAGCTTCGGTCCAATTGAACCTCTAATCTGTCCCCCTCAATGATGACGGCGCCATTAGCGACCAATAAATTTTCGGCATCAGCTTCTTTTTTAAAGGCAAGAGGATCAATTTTTTGATTTTCGGTTGTCGGAGCATTAAGTGCATCAAAGTCTGTAATGCTCTTACTCATTCGAAGTTTGATCCGGACTTCTGCTTTCTGAGATTGATCATTATCATTTTGTATGTCACTTGTGGGAGGTGGGGCGGTGGGCACCATTTCATGGTCAAGTGCTAGCTCAATAGTATTGTTATTCCCCTCGTTGCTTGCAGGCGTGATCGTATCGTCTGCAAAAGCAACTTCCATCCCTGAAATAACAAGGAGTAAACTAAAAATAAAAGAGGTAAATTTCAATATCAGTATTCGCGAGTATTAAAGTGAGCGCGTGATTGTTTTATGGGTGATAAAATTGCATATTCGATATGACTTTATTCACCTTTTTAACCATCTCAGTATGATAGCTTAAAGATGTGTTTTTAGATTTTTTTTAAACAATAAAATGGCAGTTGCGCCCTAATAACTGATTAGATGGATGTGTAAATTGGAACGATTGCAGCAATTAAATATTTGGTTGTCAGACGTGTTAAAAAAAGCACCTTATCAAATCGAGCCTGCTTCATCTGATGCTAGCTTTCGACGTTATTTTAGGGTGTCTGTGAATGAATTAACTTATATCGCCATGGATGCGCCACCTTCCCAGGAAGACTGCAAGCCATTCGTGCATGTCGCGGAAGTTTTTGCGCATGCTGGATTGAATGTCCCAAGAATTATTGCGCAAGATATTTCAAGCGGTTTTTTACTCCTTACGGATTTGGGTAACACTACTTTTTTGAGTGCCCTTCAAGCGCCGAATGGTTTGAAAGTCGCAGCAGATTTATATCGTGATGCTAGTCATGCGCTCATTAAGATGCAATTAGCTAGCAAAGCCAGTGTCTTTCCTGAATACAACGAAGCATTATTGATGAGAGAGATGGAGCTCTTTCCTGATTGGTATGTAAATAAGCGTTTGCAAGTGATCTTGACCGATGTCCAGCAACAAACCATGAAAAAAACTTTCAATTTGTTAAATGCCAATATTTTGGCCCAAGCAAAAGTTTACGTGCATCGGGATTATCATTCACGCAATCTCATGGTGCAGGATGGTTCTCATGATTTGGGTATTTTGGACTTTCAAGACGCTGTATATGGGCCGATTACCTATGACCTCGTCTCCTTACTAAAAGATGCTTATATTAGCTGGGAAGAGGATCAAATCCTGGATTGGGCTGTGCGCTATTGGCAATCTGCAAGAAAAGCTGGATTGCCAGTTCCGCAGGATGTCGCAGATTTCTACCGAGACTTTGAGTGGATGGGCGCGCAGCGTCATATTAAAGTACTTGGTATTTTTGCAAGGCTTTACCATCGAGATGGAAAAGATGGATATTTGAAAGATATGCCATTGGTGATGGATTATTTGCGGAAAGTTTGTGATCGATACATAGAGCTCAAGCCCATGTTACGTTTGCTCGATCAATTGGCGGGTGTTGAGCTAAAAGCAGGGTACACATTTTAATGAAAGCCATGATTTTGGCGGCTGGTAGAGGTGAGCGAATGCGCCCACTTACTGATGATACTCCCAAACCTTTATTGCTGATAGGATCTAAGCCTTTGATTGTTTGGCATTTAGAGCGATTAGCGATTGCAGGAATAAAAGAGGTTGTCATTAATCATGCATACCTTGGTGAAAAGATTGTAAATGCCTTGGGAGATGGAAGTGCTTGGGGAATGAAGATTCAATATAGCCAAGAAGAAAACGCATTAGAAACGGCTGGTGGAATTGCCAATGCACTGCCTTTTTTAGGGGATGCCCCGTTCCTAGTGGTGAATGGGGATATTTTTACTGAGATTAATTTTGCGACATTGCGTTTGCAGCCCCCCAATTTAGCGCATTTGGTAATGGTTGATAATCCAACACAACACCCCGATGGGGATTTTTCTATTCTTTCAGGGAGTCTGAGTAATGAGGGGCATACTAAGCTCACTTTTTCAGGCATTGGGGTTTATCACCCAAGCTTGTTTGCCAATATCAAAAGAGGGCAGCCTGCAAAATTAGCTCCTTTGCTAAGAGAGGCGATGGCAAAAGGACTCGTTGGTGGTGAGTATTATGAGGGTGTTTGGCATGATATAGGCACGCCAGAACGTTTGGCCGTGTTAAATGAGCAGATCTCTTGAGCTTAAGTTATTTTCCAACGACAAAACTTAAATAACTTTATTAAGAAAATATATGGCAATCAATTTTGATGAGTTTAGCTTAAGACGTCAGCGTTTGATTAAAGTAATGGGTGAGGGTGTGGCTATTATTCCTACGTCGCCCGAGCTTATTCGCAATCGTGACAGTCATTACCCTTATCGTTTTGATAGTTACTTTTACTATCTTTCAGCTTTCAAAGAGCCAGAATCTGTTTTATTCATTATTGCCGGCGCTCACCCTAAAACAGTCTTATTTTGTCGCGATAAGGATATGGAGCGCGAGATTTGGGATGGCTTTCGTTATGGGCCTGCCGGAGCAGTGGCCGAATTTGGTTTTGATGAGGCTTATTCTATTGCTAAGTTAGATGAAATTGCCCCTAAATTACTTGCTAATCAAGAAAAGCTTTTTTATAGCTTTGGAGCAGAACCCGGCTGGGATTTGCGAGTAAATAGCTGGCTTAATCATTTACGCTCACAGGCAAGAACTGGGACTAGTGTTCCAGACGAAGTGGTCGACGTGCGCAAGCACCTTGATGAAATGCGCTTGTATAAATCTGCTTACGAAATTGAGACTATGCGTCATTCCTCGGCTATTGCGGCTGGAGCGCATCAACGTGCCATGAAATTCGTTAAGCCGGGGTTGATGGAATATGAAGTAGAGGCAGAGTTTTTACATGAATTTTATCGTTGTGGCGCACAATCACCGGCCTATGCCAGCATTGTTGCTGGAGGGCGTAATGCCTGTACATTGCACTACAATCTGAATAACGCCAAATTATGTGATGGCGACTTACTTTTGATTGATGCCGGTTGTGAGTTAGATGGATACGCCTCTGATATAACGCGTACTTTTCCTATTAGCGGTAAATTTAGTAGTGCTCAAAAGGATTTATACGAGATGGTCTTGGCTTCACAGGCGGCGGCAATTGCAAAAGTGCTACCTGATGAACATTGGAATGCGCCTCATGAGGCTGCTTTGGATGTGTTAATTCGTGGCTTTATTGATTTTGGACTGTGCAAAGGAAGTCCTGAAGAGGTTTTAGAAAGCGGGAGTTATCGTCAGTTTTATATGCATCGTACAGGCCATTGGTTAGGCTTGGATGTTCATGACGCTGGGGAATATAAAGATAAGCAGGGAAATTGGCGTATCTTTAAGAAAGACATGGCTTTGACGGTTGAACCTGGCTGTTACGTTGTTCCTTCAGATAAGGTTCCTAAACACTTCTGGAACATCGGTATTCGTATTGAAGATGATGTAGTGGTCACCGAAAGTGGCTGTGAAGTTATTACAAAAGGGGCGCCCAAGACGGTTTTTGAGATTGAGGAATTGATGCAAGATGCCTGAGACAGTAATCATTGTTGGGGGTGGGCCAGTTGGGGCAACTTTAGCGCTAACCCTGCAGCACAAGGGTGTTGCAGTGACGATGCTGGAAGCACGCGCTAAAGGCGCGGCTTATCAAGACCAACGTGCTTTGGCACTCTCATATGGTAGCCGTGTCATTTTAGAAAAATTAGGGGTTTGGGAAAAGTTAGATCATCAAGCAACAGGGATTAATGCGATACATATTTCACAGCGTGGTAGTTTTGGGCGCAGTATATTAAAAGCAAAAGACCATGATTTGCCCGATTTGGGATACGTAGTTTCTTATGGTGCTTTGACGCAAGCCTTAGATGAGACGCTTGCTGCTTTTAATGGAATAAATATTATCTACGAAGCAGAAGCTCAGCATATTGAACCAGCTTTGGATAAAGCAACGGTTACGTTTAATTATGAAGCTAACATTCAACAGTTAAGTAGTTCATTACTTGTTCTTGCTGATGGTGGTCGAAGCCTAGGCGATATTTCAGGGATTGCGCGTGAAACTAAAATGTACGGTCATGATGCACTGGTAAGCAAAGTGGAGTGTGAATTGCCTCACAACAATGTTGCTTATGAACGCTTTACGCCAATGGGCCCGGTTGCATTGTTGCCCAATGGAGCTAGAAGCTTTTCCTTGGTGTGGACAGGTAAACAAGAACAAGTTGCTCAAGTGATGGCACTTGAAGATGCTGATTTTTTAAATCAGTTGCACTGTCATTTTGGGGATCGTGTTGGCCGTTTTCTAAGTGTTGGTAAGCGACTGACTTTTCCACTGAAATTATCCTATCTCAATCCCGTGACCGCGTCACATTTAGTGGTCATAGGAAACGCAGCGCAAACTATGCACCCTGTTGCTGGACAAGGTTTTAATGTTGGTCTTCGCGACGCCTATGAGTTAGCTCAACAAATTTCCTCAACAGATCCAGCGGATTGGGGACAGGATTTTATGTTACAGGCTTATCAACAAGGACGTAAAAAAGATACTAAACGTGGTTTAATATTTACTGACTTTCTGGTTAATTTATTCTCAAATGACATTATCGCAGTCTCAGGTGTTCGTGGGATGAGTTTGGGCATGATTGATTTAATTAAGCCCCTTAAATCTAGCTTGGTTAGAAAAATGAGTTTTGGAAGTCGCGGCTAAAATGCGTCTATCAAGCAAACATTACGATATTCTTATTATAGGCGCAGCTTTAGTTGGCGCGTCGGCAGCAGTCGCCTTAACAAAACAAGGTTTTAAGGTTGGTCTAGTTGATAAAAAATCGCCAATAAGTCAAGAAGCAAATAGTGATGTTTGGGATAGTCGCATTTATGCAATTAGTCCAGGCAACGCTGATTGGCTTAAAGAATTAGGGGTTTGGCAGAAATTAGATAGCACAAGAATTAGCCCAATTGAATCGATGGAAATATGGAGTGATGCGAACTTAGAGCCATTGGCGTTTAATGCCGAAGATGATTTTGAGAGCCATCTTGGCTACATTCTTGAAAACAGTGCTCTTCAAGAAGCGCTTTGGGCCGAGTTGCAAGTTTTGGATGTAGATGTCTTGATCGGTGCTAAAGCTTTTGCACTTGCATTGACAGAGAATTTGGTTATTTTGACTCTAGCTGATGGGACGCAGATAACTGCTAATTTGATGGTTGCTGCCGATGGCGGTAACTCATGGGTTCGGGATCAAGCAGGGCTAAGTCAACAAAAAACGATTTATGAACAAGTCGGTGTTGTGGCTAATTTTGAAGTTGAACTATCACATCGAAATGTGGCAAGGCAATGGTTTTTAGAAGACGGGATTTTGGCTTGGTTACCTCTGCCTGGGAATCGAATTTCGATGGTGTTTTCTTCCAAGCACTCACAAGATTTAATGGAATTAAGTTCAGAGACTTTGTCCCTATATGTTGCCAAAATTGGCGGGAATATTTTAGGTCAACTACAATGCATCACCCCTGCATTTGCTTTTCCATTGGTTAGACAGAATGCAAGTGCTTTGATTTCCAATAGACTTGTATTGGTTGGTGATGCGGCGCATCAAGTGCATCCTATGGCAGGGCAGGGCGTGAATTTAGGATTCCGCGATGTGATTGAATTGGTCAAGGTTCTAGCTCAACGAAATCCATTTGCAGATATTGGTGACAAATTTGTTTTGCGACGATATGAGCGATCAAGAAAAGCGGATGTTCTCTCTATGCAAGGTTTAACGCATGGTTTATATGGCATATTTGATAGTAAAGATAGCCGTGTTAAAGGATTACGTAATTGGGGCTTGAATCTACCAAATCGTTATCCAACACTTAAACGGGCTTTAATGAAAAGAGCCCTCAGCTAAGTAATTGGTGAAATTAATAAAATTTTAGGAAATTCATGTTTAAAAAATTACTATTTGTAGCATTCCTTTCAATTAAGGTTACAAGCGCTTTTGCAGATGAGGCTTCATTGCATAAATTGGTTGAAGCTGCATACCCAAAGATTGCGGTCGAAAGCGTTGTTAAGACCCCATATGCTGGACTTTATGAAGTCTATATGAATGGTCAAATTGTTTATACGGATGAGAAGTTTAGTTTTTTAATTGCTGAGGGGCATTTGGTTGATCCAAAAACAAAAAAAGACTTAACCGGTGATCGAATTGCTGATTTATCAAAAATTGATTTTTCATCGCTACCATTAGATCAAGCGATTAAAGTTGTCAAAGGTAATGGGAATAGAAAGATGGCTGTTTTTTCAGATCCCGACTGCCCTTTTTGTAAGCGGCTTGAGCAAAATGAATTGACGAGCATTACTGATGTTACCGTTTATACATTTTTGTACCCTTTGGAGCAATTGCATCCAGACTCTGCCAATAAAGCTAGGGCGATTTGGTGCGCTGCAGATAGAAGTAAAGCTTGGCAAGATTGGGCGCTGAATAATCAGTTGATTAAAAAAACGGCCAATTGTGATGCGCCGATTGAGAAAAATATCGCTTTAGCAAAGAAATTAGGGGTAACAAGTACGCCCACAATATTTTTTATAGATGGGAAGCGGATGTTAGGGGCGTATCCATCGGCTGAAATTGAAAAGGCGTTGGGAGCAAGTCTGGTTAAGAAATAAAAAAGGCCTAAAGTTGTTAAGTTTTAGGCCTTTTCTAAGATATGAATATTAGCTAATTACATTTGGCTAATAATTTCATTGCCGAATTGGGCGCTACCAACTTGTGTTGCTCCATCCATTTGGGATGAAAAATCATGAGTAACGCGTTTTGCACCGATTGCTTTTCCAACGCCTTTGATCACCAAGTCTGCAGCTTCAATCCAGCCCAAGTGACGCAACATCATTTCAGCAGATAAGATCAGCGAGCTTGGGTTCGCGATATCCTTTCCAGCAATCTTAGGCGCTGTGCCGTGCGTTGCTTCAAACATTGCTACAGTGTCAGACAAGTTAGCCCCTGGTGCAATACCAATACCACCAACCTGGGCTGCAAGGGCATCAGACATGTAGTCGCCATTTAGGTTAAGGGCAGCAACGATGTCGTAATCACTTGGATGCAGTAAAATTTCTTGTAAGAATGCGTCAGCAATACAATCTTTAATAATGATGCCATTAGGGAGTTTGCACCATGGGCCACCATCAATTTCTACTGCCCCAAATTCCTGCTTAGCAATTTCATAGCCCCAGTCTCTAAATCCACCCTCGGTGAACTTCATGATGTTGCCTTTGTGGGTAATGGTGACTGATTTTCGGTTGTTATCAATTGCGTATTGAATCGCTTTACGAATTAGGCGTTTGCTGCCATCTATCGAAACAGGTTTAATTCCAATGGCTGAGGTCTCCGGGAAGCGGATTTTTTTTCGCATGCCCATGTCGCTGATAAAGTTGATGATTTTCTCAGCTTCTGGACTACCAGCAGCCCACTCAATTCCAGCGTAAATATCTTCAGTATTTTCACGGAAAATCACCATGTCGGTTTTTTCGGGATGTTTTACTGGGCTAGGAACGCCCGTGAAATATTGAATGGGTCGCAAGCAAACGTATAAGTCTAATTCTTGGCGTAAGCTTACGTTAAGTGAGCGGATGCCCCCGCCAACGGGTGTTGTTAAAGGACCCTTGATAGAAATCACGTAGTCACGCACTGCCTGCATTGTTTCACTAGGTAGCCACGTGTCTTTGTCATAAATCTTTGTTGCTTTTTCACCGGCGTAGACTTCCATCCAAGCAATTTTCTTTTTACCGCCATAAGCTTTTTCTACTGCTGTATTAACCACCTTCATCATCGGTGGTGTAATGTCTACGCCAATGCCATCACCCTCAATAAATGGGATAATGGGCTGGTCAGGCACGTTCAATGTGTTATCTGAATTAACGGTGATTTTTTCACCAAAGCTTGGAACCACGATTTTGGATGACATACTTAATAGACCTTATGTATTAAAACTTAAAAAATAAAAAGAGATTTATGTTAATCCTGTTTAATAAACCTTATGGTGTCGTGTGTCAGTTTAGTCAACATGAAAAACACGAAACATTAGCCGATTATATTGCTATTCCAAACGTTTATGCCGCAGGCAGACTGGATACAGATAGTGAAGGTCTGCTTATTTTAACCGATGATGGCGAACTTCAACATCGTGTTTCACACCCAAAGTATAAAGAAACCAAAACTTATTGGGTACAAGTAGAGGGCGCTCCAACACTAGCAGATTTAATGCCACTTTTGAGTGGCGTTGATTTGGGAGATTTCTTCAGTGCACCAGCGGAAGTAAGAATTATGCAAGAACCATTAATGTTGTGGCCGCGCAATCCTCCTATTCGAGAACGCAAAGCTATTCCAACTACTTGGCTTGAGATTAAAATATCTGAGGGGAAGAACCGTCAAGTCAGGCGTATGACCGCAAAAGTTGGGTTCCCAACTCTACGATTAATTCGGTATGCCATTGGGCAATATACTTTAGACGATTTGCCATTGGGAACTTTAAGGAAAATCTAATTGAGCGTGTATGAAAACAGTGCAATTCTAATTGAGTTGCACTGTTTGAGCGCCGCAATCCTGATGCGGGCTTATGGTAAACTTACATCTAATTAATCTCGCTAACAAAAGAGAATATTCATGTCGGGTAATACTATTGGTACTTTATTTACGCTCACTTCATTTGGTGAATCTCACGGCGCTGCAATCGGGGGCATAGTTGATGGATGCCCTCCAGGCATGGAGTTAAGTGCTGAAGATTTACAGATTGATTTGGATAGACGTAAACCAGGCACGTCCCGCCACGTGACGCAGCGTAGTGAAGATGATCGCGTAGAAATTCTTTCCGGTGTCTTTGAAGGAAAAACAACGGGGGCACCAATTGGATTGTTGATTCGGAACACCGACCAGCGTAGCCAAGATTACAGCAAGATTATGGACACTTTCAGGCCAGGCCATGCTGATTACACGTATGCTCAAAAGTACGGCATACGTGATTACCGTGGGGGTGGGCGATCAAGTGCCAGAGAAACAGCTGTTCGTGTGGCTGCAGGTGCAATTGCTAAAAAGTGGTTGAAGCAGCGCTATGGGGTCGAAATTCGAGCGTACCTTAGCCAGCTTGGGGATTTCCAAATACCGTTTGTAAGCTGGGGCGACCTACAACATCCAGATAATAAAATTTTTACGCCCAATATGGCGATTATGCCCCAATTAGAGAATTATTTAGACAATGTGCGAGCTGAACGCGATTCAGTTGGGGCCAAAATTACAGTTGTAGCTGAGGGAGTTCCAGTCGGCTGGGGTGAACCAATTTTTGATCGCTTAGATGCGGAAATTGCTTACGCGATGATGGGGATTAACGCAGTGAAAGGCGTTGAAATTGGCGCTGGATTTGAGTCTATTGCTCAGCGCGGCAGTGTTCATAGTGACGAATTAACTCCTAATGGCTTTGCAACTAATCATGCAGGAGGTGTTTTGGGGGGTATTTCTAGCGGGCAAGAAATCCGCGTTAATGTTGCATTCAAACCAACATCTAGTATTCCACAGGACCGTAATTCCATCGACAAAAATGGTCAGCCAGTATTGATGCAAACTACTGGTCGTCATGATCCCTGTGTTGGTATTCGTGCTACGCCAATCGTGGAGGCGATGTTAGCCTTGGTATTGATTGACCATGCTCTCCGTAATCGGGCACAGTGTGCTGATGTAAATTCAGGTCTTAAAGTCATCTAATACATTTTAATAGGCCTGATATGCAATTACCTTATTGGCGCCTTTCAGCGTTTTATTTCGCCTACTTTGCATTTGTAGGCTCTTTCACGCCTTATTGGAGTCTATATCTAAAATCGCTTGCTTTTGCACCTTTTCAAATTGCAGTACTCATGTCTTTATTCCAGGTGGCACGTATTTTTGCTCCTAGCTTATGGGGCTGGTTGGCAGATCATCTTGGCAAGAGAGTTTTTATCATACAATGGCTCGCGGCGCTGAGCTTAGTGTCTTATGTGGGTGTCTTTATTGGAACAAGTTATGCATGGCTTTTTGGAGTCATGCTTTTGCTTAGTTTCTTTTGGAGCGCATCCCTTCCCCTTATTGAAACGGTCACACTAGGGCATCTTGGGGACCGTTTTGATCAATATGGCCATATTCGTATGTGGGGCTCTATTGGTTTTATTGTTGCAGTGATAGGGCTTGGATTTTTACTGGATATATTCAATATTCACTTACTGCTTTGGGCTGTGCTTGGTATGTTGGTCGCAGTCTTGGTTTTTTCTCGTAATATTCCTGAGCCAAAAGTAATCCCGCATCATACGGATGATCGATCCATCTGGGCAATTATGCGTCAGCGTGAAGTGCTGGCCCTGTTAGCCGCGTGTTTCATGATGGCGGCCGCACATGGCGTTTATTACACGTTTTATTCTATTTACTTGGTGGACCATGGTTATAACAAAACCAATGTGGGCTTATTGTGGGCGCTAGGTGTAATTGCTGAAATTTTGATTTTTTTAATCATGCCAAAACTTACCAAGCGTTTTGGCCTTAAGAATATTTTATTGGTCAGTTTATTGATTGCCTTCATACGGTTTAATTTAATTGGATGGGCAGTGGATTGGTGGTGGATTGTACTTTTAGCTCAACTCCTGCATGCAGCCACTTTTGGTTCTTATCATGCTGCCGCTGTGGCAATGACCCATCAACACTTTAAGGGGCGTCATCAATCAAAAGGGCAGGGGCTATACACTAGCGTCTCATATGGAATGGGCGGTACATTTGGGGGTCTTTTTAGTGGCTATGCTTGGGGAGCCCTTGGCTCAAGCTGGACCTTTACGATTTCAGGCGTATTTGGCTTGTTGGGTTGTTTGTTTTTTGTTTGGGTGATGCCTAAAAAAGCTAATCAGACCTTTTGATCGGCCCAAAAAAAGCATCTAATTTAGATGCTTTTTTTTAAACAATGAAGCTGTTTTAGATGCGCTTATCTTTTTCTATTAATGCATAAGCTGAATGATTATGAATGGATTCAAAGTTTTCAGACTCAACTACAAATTTATCGATACGTTTTTCACTATTTAATACAGCCGCAACATCCCTTACCATGTCTTCAACAAATTTAGGATTATCGTAAGCGCGTTCAGTAACAAATTTCTCATCTGGACGTTTTAGTAGGCCGTAAAGTTCGCAAGAGGCTTGAGTTTCTACCATTCGAATAATGTCTTCTACCCATATAAAATCATTAATGAGTGCTGTGACTGTGACGTGCGAGCGCTGGTTGTGAGCCCCATAGTCTGAAATCTTTTTTGAGCAAGGGCAAAGGCTGGTCACGGGGACTAAAACTTTAACCGTGATGTCGAATTTACCTTTTTTAATTTCTCCTATAAACGTGACTTCGTAATCAAGTAAACTTTCTACACCAGATATAGGGGCTGCTTTGTTGACGAAGTATGGAAAAGTCATCTGAACATAGCCTGATTCTGCTTCTAAGCGTTTGACCATTTCACGCAAGATGGTCTCAAACGACTCAATCGAAATCTCACGTTCGTTCATGTTGAGGATTTCAACAAAGCGCGACATGTGCGTGCCTTTGAAATTGTGCGGTAAATGCACATACATATCGAACATCGCCACAGTGTGCTGAATCCCGCCCGTTTTGTCTTTGACTTTAACGGGGTGGCGAATTGATTTAATCCCTACCTTATCAATAGCCAAATGACGAATGTCTGGCGTGTTTTGTACATCTTCGATAGGTAAGTTGTTATCTTTGCTCATGGGGTTCCTGAATTGATATTTGTCTAGCGCTAATACTTGAGTATATCACTTGGTTAATTTTTTCTCAATTGCGGTAATGATGCCTTCAACATCCAGACCGCAATTTGCCAACATGGTTTCATGTACGCCGTGCTCAATAAAGTTATCTGGTAATCCTAGACATAAGATTGGTGTTTCAAGATCGAGCGCTTGCATGGCTTCCATCACTGCTGCACCTGCGCCCCCCATGATGGAGTTTTCTTCAATAGTAATAATGACATCGTGGCTTTTTGCCAAATCCCTCACTAAATCAATGTCTAATGGCTTCACGAAGCGCATATTAGCGACAGTAGCATTCAACCTCTCTCCGACCTCAAGTGCTGGGGTCAGCATGCTTCCAAAAGCCAGTATTCCAATTTTTTTACCTTGACGACGAATCTCGCCCTTGCCAATTGCTAATGTACTGAGATCTTTTTGAACTGTTGCACCAGGGCCACCACCACGCGGATAACGCACCGCGCTAGGGCCATTATGATAGAAGGCAGTTGTCAGCATTTGACGACATTCTTGTTCGTCACTTGGCGTCATTACGATAAGGTTTGGAATGCAACGCAAAAAGCTTAAATCAAAACTGCCTGCATGGGTTGGTCCGTCAGCGCCTACCAAGCCAGCACGGTCAATTGCAAACATCACGGGCAGGTTTTGTAATGCGATGTCATGTATTAGTTGGTCATAAGCGCGTTGTAAAAATGTTGAGTAAATTGCCACGACGGGTTTTAACCCATCACATGCCATGCCAGCAGCAAACGTTAGTGCGTGTTGTTCAGCAATCCCAACGTCATAGAACCGATTAGGATAGTTTTCAGCGAATTCATTCATGCCTGAACCGTCACACATTGCTGGTGTAATGCCGATTAAGCATTCATTTGTTTCTGCCATATCCACAAGCCAATCGCTAAAGACTTGGGTGTAGGTTTTTTTATTTGAACTGTTTATTGCACGCCCATCTTCCGGATTAAATTTACCAACGCCATGAAATTTTCCTGGCTCATTTTCAGCGGGGGCGTAGCCACGTCCTTTTTCTGTGATGATGTGTAAAAATTGCGGGCCTTTAAGTTTTTTAATGTTGTTGAGTGTGACAATGAGCGTATCTAAATCATGGCCATCAATTGGCCCGATATAGTTAAAGCCAAACTCTTCAAAAAGCGTGCTAGGTGTGACCATGCCTTTGACATGTTCTTCAGCGCGTTTTGCAAACTCTAATACGGGAGGCATGACGCCTAACACTTTTTCGCCTGATTTTCTTACATTGGTATAAAGCTTTCCGGAGAGCAGTTTGGCTAAATAATTTTGAAGCGCACCGACATTCGGTGAAATTGACATATCGTTATCGTTCAGAATCACTAATAGGTTTGCATCCATGGCGCCAGCATTGTTGAGTGCTTCAAACGCCATGCCCGCAGTCATTGCCCCATCTCCAATGATTGCAACTGCTCGGCGGTCTGAGCCATGTTTTTGTGCTGCAACGGCCATGCCAAGAGCAGCAGAAATGGACGTGCTAGAGTGGCCTGTGCCAAAGGTATCAAATACGCTTTCATTGCGACGAGGAAAGCCAGCAATGCCTCCCGATTTGCGTAACTCGCTCATTGCATTCCGACGGCCTGTTAAAATTTTATGCGGATAAGTTTGGTGGCCGACATCCCATACCAACCTATCATCTGGCGTGTTAAAAACGTAATGTAAAGCGATGGTGAGTTCAACTACACCAAGGTTTGAAGATAAATGCCCACCTGTTTGTGAAACACTTTCTACTAAAAACTCACGTAACTCTTTAGCGAGATCGGGTAACTGTTTGCGTGACAAATGTCGCAATTGCTCAGGCATATGGACGCTGTCTAGTAAGGGATATTCAGCCGCCATTAAAAGCCTCGTTGGGTGATGAATTGAGCAAGTTGAACAAGGCGCAATGCTTCATTGTCATGTGCTTTAAGCGGCTCAATCGCGCTTTCATAAAGTTCTTGTGCTAGATCTTTTGCCCGAACTAAGCCCAGAATAGTCACGTAAGTAGGTTTGTTCCTATTTGCATCTTTGCCTGCCGTTTTACCTAAGGTCGCCGTGTCTGCTTCTGCATCTAGAATGTCATCAACGACTTGGAAGGCTAGTCCTATGGCCTGAGCGTAATGGTCTATTAGAGCAATGCGCGACCCATCAAAATTATTTCCGCTATAGCCACCTAGGAGAGCTGCGACGCGAATAAGTGCTCCTGTTTTGTGGATATGCATAAACTCCAGCTCTGTTTGGGATAAAGTCTCACCAACGCTTGCCAAGTCGATAGCTTGGCCGCCTGCCATGCCGCGTGACCCGCTTGCCACGGCTAATAGATTGATCATTTTGAGTTGATGTTGACTGTCTTTGTGTAAGTTTGCGGCTGACAAAATTTGAAATGCTAAGCTTTGTAACGCGTCTCCCACCAAAAGTGCAGTCGCCTCATCATATTGCTTATGGCAAGAAGGTTTGCCGCGGCGCAAATCATCATCATCCATACACGGCATATCATCATGTACCAATGAATATGCATGAATCAATTCAACGGCAATGGCTGATTGGTCAATTATATTGGCATTCGCTCCGCAAAACTCCCCAGCGGCATGTGCCAATAATGCACGTACACGCTTGCCACCTCCTAGTGTGGCATAGCGCATGGCTTCATGCAGTTTATTGGGAGCGATACTTGTGGCTGGAAGCATTTTATCTAGCGCCTGTTCGGTCCGCTGTTGTATGCTTTTGGCCCAACTTTGAAAATCGGTACTTAAGTCCATCTTATTCGTTGTCTTGGTAAGCCTGTAATTCTCCGGCTTTGCCTGTGCTGTCTGTATTTAAAATACGCACCTGTTGCTCAACTTCAGCTAAAGTTTTTTGGCAATGTTGCAACAACGATGTGCCACGTTTAAAAGCACTAAGCGTGTCTTGTAAAGCCAATTGTTTTGATTCCATTTGGTTAACAATGGTTTCAAGTTCGCTAACTGCATCTTCGAAAGTGATATTAAGTGATTCGGAGGTGGGTGGTATGTGATGTTTAGTCATGAGACATTTTAACCTATTCAGCTTGAAAAGCCTTCTTTAGAAACCGGGAAATATCATCAATCTCTTCGGGACAAACCGAATGTCCCATCGCATATTCGTGCCATTCGATAGAATAACTAAGGCCTTCAAGCAATTGGCGTGAAACTGAGCAAGTATCAAGTGTGATGACGCTATCGAAAATACCATGGGCCATAAAAATAGGCATATCCATATTCGCCGTGCTTGCTTCATCCGCTAATTTTTCTTTAAGTGATACATAGGTTGAGAGCGCTAGCACGCCAGCGAGCCTACCTGTGTGACGAAGGGCTGTAAATAATGCCATAGCACCACCTTGTGAAAATCCAGCAAGTACGATATTTCGTTCATTAATTCCTTGAGCGGTCTCATTGATAATTAATGATTCGATATTTTTTTGCATCTCACGCATGCCAGCTTCATCTTGCTGGTTTTGCAAATTTAAGCCAAACAAATCATACCAAGCACGCATTTCATAACCATTGTTCATGGTAATCGGTTTATAAGGCGCATGTGGAAAAATGAATCGTGTGTTTGGAATGTTCAGATCGGAGACGATGGGGGCAAAATCATGGCCGTCCGCCCCTAGGCCGTGGAGCCAAATCACGCTGTTTTTAATGGGGAGGAATGTTTCAATGATGAGGATTTCAAGTGCTGACATAAAGGCAAGAATGAGATGGTTGTGTAAAGCCTATATTTTGGCATTTTTATGAGCTGCTTGCACATTCAGTTTTTTACAGTGCAAAAAAAGCCCTGATATATCAGGGCTTTTTAGAGAATAGAACATTGAGTTAAATTTATTTAGCTTCAGCGACGGCTTTGAGTGCAGGTAAGCCGGCTTCAAATACACCCGTTACTGCACTGATGGCAGATTCATCATCTTGGCCGGCAGGGATAGGTGGATTGAGTTTATAAACACGGTAGAAGCGAGCCATCCAAGTTACTGTTGTCTCTCCAGCCCCAGGGCCAGCTTTAACGGTCATTTTTGAGTTGTAGTCAGCTACTGGTAATACACCAGAAATAATCTCATATTTTAATTGCATGTCTTTGTCGTCAGCGCTGCGAAGTTTTTCGTAAATAGTACCACCGCCTTTTAATGTTAATGTGCGGTAGGTTTGTGCATCGCCATTTTCATCTTTTTTCGTTTCTAACGTCGTGCTAGCTACTGCCGGATGCCATTTTTGCATGTTCCCAAAGTCTTTCACTAATCCCCAAACTTTGGCCGGGTCAGCTTTGATGACCACTTCTTTTTCTACTTTCTGTGGGCTAGGGCCGTGTGCCGCTGCTGTAAGCGGCAAAATAGCCATAACAATAAGTGCGAGTACTTTTTTCATGCGAATTTCTCCAAAATTAATGACGGGACCTACTTAGAATGAACAGCATTTTAAATGCTATAAAACGATTTTAATGGCTTATA